>Ga0208408_1000355_pt1 | contig 31670 bp, 41 predicted proteins | sample ETNtaG_4_FD_185776 | JGI IMG/M metagenome (GOLD analysis project Ga0208408, IMG submission 185776) | Marine microbial and viral communities from oxygen minimum zone, Eastern Pacific Ocean - ETNP201406SV67 (SPAdes) (version 2) | ecosystem: Environmental > Aquatic > Marine > Oceanic ... | reverse complement strand
ATGAGTGTAAAAACTAAATGTACAGTATGTAAAACCAATGAACTACCAATGGCAGGACTAACATTTTGTAATCCATGTTATGAATACAGAATGACTACCAAATGGTGGTTAGATAAGGAAGAGAAGAATAGTTAAAATAAGAAACCTAACGGTTTCTCTTAATCTATTCTCTATTGTAATAAGTATAATTTATTTATGAAAGGATAAAAAATGAATAAACTACTTAAAAACTATCAAGGCGATATGAGCGTAATTAACAAATTCGTACATATCGGAGTACTAACTACAGTAACTGAAGACGGACAACCTAGAACAGGTGTATCAGACGCAGGAACACCTTGGATTAACGGACTTAACTTTATTAAGGACGGAACTGAGGGAAAGAAAGCATCATTTATAGCTAGTGCATTTGATGATGTAGCTGTTGAAATAGCAGAAGCATTAAAAGAACAACCTATTAATGAAGACTATAAAGCACCATTTATGAGAATACAAGTAGGTGGTAGAATTGAAAGAAATACTTGGACAGACCCAGAGAGCGGGGAAGTTAAGTATGATAACAGACTAATTATAACAGATGTTTGGAATGCACCAGTTAAAGATGACACTGTGTATGTATATCCAAGTAATGAAAATAACCCTAGTTAGATAATAAAAGATAGAACAGTTGGAGCAGTAATGTTCCAGCTGTTTCTAGCTTTTTTTTTAACCTTCGATGTCGCTAACGCGACAATAATAAAGGAAGTAAATGGTATAAAATCTCTTAAAATAAAAGGGAGATTGCGTTGCCCCTGAATGAAAAAGGGAGACGAAGATTAGCTATCTATTAGTAAGAGTTAAGAACTAGCCCTGTTGCTTAACCACTGAAAGTAGGTAGCTTGTAGCACATAATCGAACCGAAGGGAGTGAAGAAACTGCTTCGTCAATGGAAGGCTGGTGTCCCCATTGTATATTTTATTAGTACTTTAAAGAATATAAACACAGTAGGTTCAAAGTAACCCTAAGTTTGTCTTAGGGGGTAGGTAATATGACGATATTGCTGGTTGTGTGTTACAAGCTATCTATAAAAGTAGGTAGCTTGTAGCATATAGCAAAGAGACTATCTACTATAGAGAGAACGCTAAAATATAAGGTTCGCTAAAATATAAGGTTAATGTCGTAATAAATTGCAAGTCCTTATAATCTTTAGTTATATAAGTCCTTATAATCTCTAGTTATATGTTACAAGCTATCTATTAAGGAGGATAAATGGCACAAATGAAAGCTATACAATTGGAGTATCAAGAAATGCTTGACCAATTAACAATAGCACAAAAGAATGACATATTAATATTCATGTTAAGAGAATTAGATATGTGGAGTAAAAATGAGAATATTATGGACATGATTTCAGGACATTCAGGAATGTTGTTAGAGATGATGATATATAATATTAATAAGAAAATTGCTATGAATAATATAGGAGAGGAGCAATAATGGTTGACTATACCGAAAAAGAAAAAGATTGGGAAGATTACAATCAACATACAGTAAATGTAGATATAGCAGATACTTTAGTTCGCATCAATGATATATTACAAACACATCAGAAGATGATAGAACTTGTTGCTAAATATGTTGGTATGCCTGTTGAAGAGGAGGAATAATGGGAGGACCAGACATGAGTTATGAATTTGATGACAGAGATGAACTATATGTATATAAGAACACAAACAAAAGACAATATACACAAGATTTAACTGTCACATTTACATATCCAGAAGAAATGACAAAAGAAGAAATAACAGATAATATACATAAGGTTATAGAAAAAGGTAGTAATACTAAAGCTGGGAAAGATAATAACTTTATAAGCTATAGCCTTGATATGTTAGAAGTATGGGAGCCAGACTTTGATATCCCTGAATAAACCAAATGTAGATGAATGGACCATGATGTTTACACCTATGTGTATTCATTGCGGAGATACAGGTTATGTACGAGTAAAGAAAGCAGACGAAGCTACTTGGAAGTACACATCAAGATATCTTAGACCATTAGTTCAGGATTTGTTTCCTTATATTGAAAAAGATTTAAGAGAACAAATAATGACAGGAACCCATCCTAAATGTTTCATTGAAATGTTTGGGGAAGAAGAATGAACTTTATTAAAAAGATATTAAAGAAAATAGAAGTAGAAAAAACTTTAATGGCTTTACATGAAGAAAGTAAGAAAGAATTTTGTGAATGTGGAGATGAAATTCATCAAGACATTGACACAGATTTATGGTGGTGTAATGGATGTCGAACACCTTATCAAAATTATGAGATAAGGAACAATGGCAGTTATTTTTACGGCACTTAAATTCTAATCCCAGCAGGTTAGAAGCTATCAACAATCAAGCGATTGATAATATACAACCCTTGTATATGTACATGTTGATAGCTTGTAGCACATAGATATAGCATATATGGCGTGCCATATATGAAGTAGGCATTATGTCACATATCTTACCCAGATATCACTCACTTAAGTAATGTAAGGATTGTCTATGTGTTACAAGCTATTAATAGGAGGGAGAAAAAAATGGCAAAAGAAGAAAACTGTGAATGTGGACATGAACATAGTGATGATACATCTATGTTCTCTGAACATGAATCAGTTGAATTAAGAAATAATAGAAGAGAAAAGTATCATGTTATATGTACTTACTTGAATAAAGCAGTAAATAATGATTTATTTGCATCAAGAGTAGCACATATAGACGCACCATCATTAACTACTAGATATATAGTCGAAGCAAGCAATGCTAAAGAAGCAATCATGCAAGCTTTAGAACTAGATAGATATAGAAAGATGGAAGTATTAACAGGATTCTTTAAGATTCTAAGCAAAAGTAATCTAGAACAAACAGATACACCAGTAGATTTTGATTGGAAAACTGTAAATGATTTTAGAGAGTTTTTAATTGGAGAAGAAATATTTCATAAATTCTATATGGCAGAACCTACTGCTATACAATGTGTATTAGCTGATAATGAAGAATTAATGCAGAATGCAGCTATGTCAACTACTGTAGAATATATGGACCATATGGGAGAACATCTTGTAGATGATGTAGAAGAATGGTTAGGTAAACGTGACGATTCAGAAGAGTAAACTTGAAAGAAAAAATCCCCCAGCTGCAGGTATTAATAGAAGTGGTAAACAACCAACTCTATTAACTGATGAGAAAGTAAGAACTTTATTATCAACACCTACAGAATGGTATGTTCTTGGAACATCTGATAAATGGATATCAGGTGTTAAATCTAACATAGAACATATGAAACAAAAGAATATCTCACACTTAATAAATAAAGGTAAGTTTGAGATAAAGCAAAGAAAAAATGAAGATGGATTTATAGAGATATATTGTAGATTTGTACCTTTTAATCCATTTTAGGAAAGGAAAACATGAAAAACTGTTGGAAAGCGATAGATAATGCTATCGGTAACTCAGACAGAATATTGTTATACGGTCCACCAGGGACAGGTAAAACATATGCTGCTGCGACTAACAAAATAGGATATACAATGGAAGGCGAACCAAATGTATATCAAATAACTATGACTGAAGATACTGCGAGTGCTAACCTAGAGGGTTTTTATAAACCTAATAGTAGTGGTTCATTCGAATGGCATGACGGTATTGCAATACAAGCATGGCGAAGAGGTGGAAGATTAGTAGTCAATGAAATTGACCACGCATCACCAGACGCTATGACATTCTTGCATGCAATATTAGATGACAAAGATATAGCACAATTGACATTAAACAATGACAACAAAGAAACAGTAAGGCCTGCTAAGGGATTTACAGTTATTGCAACTACGAACTCTCTACCTGAGAGTTTACCTATGGCATTGAAAGATAGGTTCCCTGTTAAAATTAATGTTGATAAGATACATCCTAAAGCATTAGCGATGTTTCCTAAATCATGGCATAGTGTCATAAATGATACTTCATTAAGTGAAGATACAGACCAGAGACTATCAATCAGGTCATGGAGAGAGTTCTTTGAACTTATGGACAAAGGACTAAAGAAAGAAGATGCATCTGAACTTATCTTTGGAGAAAGAGCTGAAGAACTATTAGACGCAGTCACATTATCCGATGAAGTAAATATCAATGAAACAGAGTTGAACAATGCTACATCAGAAGAAGAATAAGAAAGTCCCTTTCCCTGAAATAGTTTCGGGGAAAGAAGGATGGAAAGTATTCGAAGATAATAAAAGACCAAGAACATCTAACTTATCAAAAGAAATGTATGTACCATTTGGCGATGATTGTCCTGAATGTGGAGAGTATCATGCGAGAGCAATACGAAGACACGAATTAGGACATGTTAAATGGTCACCACAAACTGTTGGTAAATTAGGACCTGATGAATCTGAAAAATGCGTAGAAATCATAGAAGAAATTCGTATTAGTTATTTACTAGCAAGAAGAGGGTTATATATAGAAAACCTATATGATTGTGAAGAAAATATACGAAAACAAGTTATGACTATGATGTATAACGCATCTGAATTTGAAATGCTTTGTTTTGTATTAGCAGGTATGTGGCCATCTAAAGAAGAACAACAATATTATCAAAAATGGGTGGCCCACAATAGAGAATATGAACTTATTCTTGATATGCTTACTGAAGCAAGTTCAGCTAATGATACTGAATTTACAGCATTAAGAAAAATGCATTTTCAATGGGTATTAAAAAAAGCAAACTATTTCTATGACAGATTAACCAAGTTGAGAAAAGGTGGTTGGTCATATGCAGATACAATTAGCTACAGAAAAACTAGAAATGTAGCAAAAGAACTATATAAATATATGCTTCAAGAGAATGGTTTCAATGAGAAACCTACTCAAGAGCAAGTTCTTGAATCTGCAAGAATAGCAGCTGAAGCTAAGAAAAAAGCTAATTCTTCTATAGCTAATATGAAAGCTAAAGAAGAAGAATCTAAAGAAGGTCAGCCAGAGAATATGTCATTAGAAGAAGCTGAATTTGAAACTAGAAATCAAATAAGCGAAATGATTGAAAGACACGGTGGAGATATAAACTATGAACCTGATTTATCTGATATGTCAGGAAGATGGGGAAATATGGTTATAAGAACACCTGAATTAAATGTTAATTTACAAGGTAGAATCAAAGGTGGTAGAGAATACAGACCTATGGACTACGGTGTAACACCTAAGTATATGAATCGTTGGTGTGTTGATAGAAAAGTATTTCAACAGAAACAAAGAGTATATGGTGGAACTATATTAATAGATGCTTCAGGTTCTATGTCTTTCAATGGAAAAGATATATTAGAGATTATGCAAATGCTACCAGCTGTAAAGATAGCTATGTATAACTCTACATACGAAGATAATAAAGATTCTAATTCATATTATGGAGAAATAGGTTCTTTAAGAATTATAGGAGATAAAGGCAAACGAGTTACAACTGAATATCTAGAAAGATACTCAGGTGGTGGTAATTTAGTTGATGGCCCAGCTTTAAGGTGGTTAAGCAAAGAAGCACCTAAAAGAATATGGGTATCAGATATGATGGTATTTGGTAGAGACAATACCAGCACAGGTAACTTGTTACAGGAGTGCCACCAGATAATGAAACAATCTGGAATAACAAGATTGGCCGACATAGATGAAGTGAAACGCTTCGCTTTGGAGTTAAATCGGCTACAATGAAAGGAAAGTAGCACCAAGCAAACACGCAAGTGTGCATAGTACTCCTTTCCTATGTCAAGTTTGGTGCTACATCTTTCATAATGACGGGTGTAGTGGGTTATCATTCCCACTACATCTGTAATCTTTTATATAACGCTACATTCTTGCATACTATGGTATAATCTTCTTATGGATATAAAAGATATGTTAACAGAAGCAGAGCATGGAGCGAAAGGAAACTATGTTGAGAGTAAAATTACTCCAGACGCAGAACCTTTCTGGATTGCACTCAAAGACAGGGTAGTAAAAGAGAAGGTACCTATGAGACCTTCAGTTGTATGTAGATTATTGCGTGAGAATTATGACATTCATATTTCTGACAGTGCAATGACTAGATATCTTAAACTATTGATACATAATGACTGATAAAATAGATAAACTCTTAGCAGAAGCAGAGAGTAAACAAATTCAGGACTTAAAAAAAGATAATTTAAGATTATTAAAACAACTAGATAAAGCAAAAAATAGAAAAGAAGATATGATAAGTGCAGTATATGACGCTGTAAATATCAATCTTAAACTGTGGGAAAAACCAAAGATACCTAAGCCAAAAAATATCAAAAAAAGTAAAGATGAAGAGATAGCAATAGCTGTACTCTCTGATATTCAATTAGCTAAAGTAACACCTGACTACAACACAGAAGTAGCAGAAGAACGTGTCATAAAGTATGCTAATAAGATAGTTGACCTAGCTAATATACAAAGACAAGTACATCCAGTTAATAAATGTGCCGTCTTTGCAGCTGGAGACATCATAGAAGGCGAACTTATATTCCCAGGACAGTCACATCTAATTGATTCAAGCTTATATAAGCAAGTAACAGTTGATGGTCCAAGAATAATGACAAAGTTCTTTGACATATTACTTGCTAATTTCGATGAAGTAGATGTTCATTGGGTCATCGGAAACCATGGTCACTTAGGTGGCCGAGCAAGAAAGGATTATCATCCAGATAGTAACGCTGATAGAATGCTAGGACGTATTATGTCAATGATATATAGAGATGAGAAAAGAATAAAATGGACTATACCAGACAGTACAGGAGACAATCATTGGTTCGATGTTGCTGATTTAGGACCTAAATCCAGGTTCTTTATATGGCATGGAGACAATGTAAGAGGCTTTAATGGCTTCCCATGGTACGGATTTGGTAAAAAACTACAAGGTTGGAAGACATTAGCTGCTAATGGGTTAATGCCTGACTTTGATTATGCTATAGCTGGACACTTTCATACACCTACGACCATGTATCTCAATGATATTAGGCTTTGGGTTAATGGAAGTACTGAAAGTTATAACACATATGCATTAGAACAACTAGCAAGTATGGGTAGACCATGCCAATGGTTACTATTTTGTAGGCCTGGAAGTGGCGTAACTGCAGAATATCTTGTTAGACTAGATGATGTATAGAACAAATGGAGAGGTTATGTCTAATCCAAATGTAGAAGATAGAGTTAAGGTAATGTCTGTTGAATACGCAGGCCTGGGTAGTAAACCATACTTTGTTATCGAAGTTGATGGCGAGTTTAAGTTTATACCTATAGAGTTGGGTTCCAATACCATTACTGAGGCTGAAAATAAAGCAAAAGATTATTGACATAGAGTAACCTAACGGTTACTTTATATTAATTCTCTTTTGTAATAAATAGAATATGAAAAGGAGCAATCATGGTAGAAAAAGATACCAGTAAATTACTATCCCCATTTCCTGCACATTTAGTGCGTAAAGCACCAGCTGGAAAGTTCGGGGACTATGTACCACACGCTAACTATGTAGAAAGACTACGTGATAGTGGTGTTACTTACAGTTGGCACTGTGAACCAGTATATGGAAGAGTAGACGGAGTTAAAAGAATAGTTGGTGCTAAAGGTACTATAACTATAGAAGGTATGGGTTCATTTGATGGATTCGGAGATGTAGATACCTTCAAATTAACTAATGCTAAATTCAATGATGGAAGTAATCTAAAAGACGCAGAGAGTGACGCATTTAAGCGTGCATGCATGCGATTTGGATTAGGCGTAGAGCTTTGGTCAGGTTCTACACAGACTGAAGAAGAAGCTACTGCTGAAGCTGCTAGAGAAGCTAGTATTAAAGTAGAGAAAGTTGATATGCGTAAGAAAGAAAATAAACCTACTGCTGAAGATACACAACGAATGAATGACATTATGGATAGTATTGTAGGCGAGGATGGGTAAGCAAAACCTAGAATTTATAGCTGATACAGTGAATACTATATTAAGTAATAAAGTAAATGATTCAAACACTATCAATAAAATAATTGGTAGTGCTAACCAATATGCACAAGTTCGTAAATTTCCACCTAATAAAGAAGATTGGAATAATAAACAACTTGAACAATACTTTTCTTTTATAGAAAGATTAGTTGATATGCCTACTGTATATAAACAAGATGAATTTAATAATCTTGATGTAATAAAGAAGGTAGAAGCTATAATGGGACCAGTAGAAGATATAACTCCAGGTGTAGAACCTGCAGGTAATATGGTGGAAGGAATAGTTAGTAAATTGGAAGAAAAAAAGAAATATCGTGATGACTTAAAATGTCCTTACTGTCAAAGTATGGTATACGATAATAGAAATAATAAAAAGTCAGACAAAAGTCCTGACTTTGTATGTGCTGAGAATGACCCTGCTAAATGTGGTGGCCATTCAGGCAAATGGCGTAAGTCATGGTGGTTAGACAATAGCGATATCCCAAAAGAGTGGGGAATGAATGAAGAAAAGCCTGCATTGTAAAGAATGTGGAGAGGTTCTAGTTCAATTTAAAAAGAATAACAACCAAGTCATTGGTTGTAAAAATCTAGGCTGTATGAAATACAGCGTTATTATAAGGAGAAAAGATGATAGTTAAATCATTTAGAGGAAAGAAAATTCCTAAAACAATCAAAAGCAAAAGTCAGCTAATAAGATATGTCTTAGAAGCTGAAAGATATAATGACCCAATTAGCAATGGAGAATTTGTATTTGAATTAAGATGTACAAGATTTGGTGGTGTGTTACATGATTTAAGAAAAGAAGGATACGATATAGTAACTCTACCTGCTAAACAAAAGGGACATTATTTATACTATTTAGTATCAACACCAGCCGATTCTAAATCAATGAAAAGACAAGCTAAGAAGATGACTAAAAGACATCTAAAAGCTGTTAAGTAATGATTGGATTAGTAATTAGTTGTGCATTATCCATTCCTGTGAGTGTGGACAGCATAACTAATTACATCCAATGTAAAGAAGAAGAAAGAAAAGTAATGTATGTTCAACAATGGCAACCCACTATTGAACAGTACTTTAAACAAGAAGATGTCAAACAAGCAATGCTAATTGTCTACTGTGAAAGTAGAGGTAAAGCTAATGCAGTTGGAATAAATAAAGATAAGTCTAAAGATAAAGGCTTATGGCAGTTTAATGACAGAACCTGGGAATGGTTAACACCTAAGTTAAACATTAAAGGTGATAGATTTAATGCAAGGTTATCAACAGCAGTAGCTTCATGGTTAGTGTATAATGATGGATGGCATCACTGGAACAGCAGCTCAGACTGCTGGAAGAAAGGTTAATATGTCTAAAGACAAAGAAAAAAATAAAAATATATTTAATACACCAATGGACTTAAGAAATTGGGCAGTAACATTAATAGGATATTTAGGAGATACTAGAACAAATACATTACCTAATACAGAAAAAGTAGATGAATTAATAGCTAGTTTTGTAGCTGATTATAACTACTTTTATGAAAAACTTTATTCAAGTGAGGAGGAATAATGGTTATTGACCAATTAAGAGGTGGTCCTGCCTTTGTTACAAGACAACAGAGACAGACAAAAGAAAGTTCTTTAACAGACATAATAGAACAGAAAGAAAACAGACGTTTAATAGAAGAAACTACTATGAAATTAGTAGATAATTTTGGTGGTAGAAGATTTCTTGGTTTAACTAATAAAGGTAAACCAGTATTTGCTTCTTATAATATTAATAAAGATACATTAAAACCAAACATAAAGTTTAGTCATAGCTTAAATGTATTAACTAAAGAAGGTGCTAAGTTCGCTAACGATAGATATATGTTTAAACCTAGAGAACAAGTAACTGATTATAACACTATGGTAAGACAATTAAAGAAGAAACGTACTGGAGAAGTAGACATAAAGACATTACATTGGCTTAAAAGACTACAGATATTAGAAGAAATAGAATATATGAAAGCATTTGTTAAAGGTAAAGCAACTAAACACTTCTTTACATATGTAGCAGACGCTATATATATAGGAGATGAAAAAGTAAATAAACATATGATACAAAAATATTGGAAGTTTCCTACAACAGGTAATGATTACTTTCTACCTGAATCTACTTGGAAATATCCTGACGAACTATCTAGCTAAGAGAGAAAGAATAGTCCTTAAAACGGCTTTAAACAGCTTATAGGGCTATTCTAGTATCTTTTACCCTTACGACCAGGCTTATATGCTTTCTTTTTACCTTTTTTATCTATAGGCATTATTATTTTCCTCTCTTCCACTTAGGTGTTGACCTGTAATTAGGATTGTTAAGATTTTTTAATGTACTTCTTCTATTAGATTCTTTTTGTAACTTACTTTTTCCACCTTCCCACATATTAAATTGCTCTAATCTATCATAATAATCTCTTTGATACTTTCCATAACCAGCAAACATATCACCTGCAATTAAATCAATTTTAGATTGATTAAATCTCTTTCCAGCAGCAATAACTTTACCTTTAGCAAACTGAGCCATTTTATAATGTTGTTGTAATCTCTTCTTTAACTCACGTTCAGGCATACCATGTGTGGTATAGTCGTTATGTTTTTCATAAGGTGCAGGCATTATTAACCTTTATATAATTTAGTTTTATGTTTACCATATGCTTTAGGATTCTTTTTATTATAATCATATGCCCATTTAGCAGCAAGACCAAAGTCCACTGCTACACCTACTCCAGTTGCATAACCAAGAGCTCTACCTACTCCTCTTTTAATACCACCATGGACTACTTTTTTTCCAACTCTAGTTGCAGCTTTTTGTAATTGTGATACTGATGAACCGGGATGAGTATTCATTCCTCCTTTATTATACAAATGTAATAAATTTTTTGATTGTCCGGTTAATACTCTATCGGCTTCATTAACCAAATAACCTTTTGATAGTCCTGCTGTTTGTTTTGCATAGTAACTCTTCGCCTGTTCGAACGTTGTAAATGCATGATGTAATGTAGTTTTATGAATGTCAGTAGCAGTTTTTATTGCACTATGGTATCCTGGAAAATGCTGTGCTCCCTTAATAACTCCTCTTACAATATCATCACTCATACCTGTTAATTTGTTAGATACAAATCTTCCTGCACCTACACCTGTATATGAACCCATGACACCTGTTGTATTCCTAGTAGAAACACCTGATGGTCTTCTACCTCCTTGAGTAACATGTTTATTCATATTCTTAACAGCATTTTGTTGCATATTTCTAGCACCTATTACATCTGTTCTTTGATGAATAGGAATTACTTTACCTTTAGGTTTATATTGTTCACCGTATTTGTATCCCATTATTCCTACTTACTAATTTGTTTTTTAGCGTATGTCTTGATGACTGCTAATGCAGCACCACCACCAGCTAACGCAGCCAACTGAAGTGCTCCAGCGTCTACACCAACTAATGGAGCGACAGTTAAGGCTCCGATAAAGGCCTCGATAAATGTCCAAACGGTTCTTTCGATAACGTCTTTGAGTTCTTCACTCATCTTATAACTCCATGCTTCGTTCCAAGGGGTCCACTTCACATCCGTCTTGAACGTCCCATCAGAGTTTCTTTTTCTTTTAAACTTCTCTAACATTATACACTCTTTAATGCTAGTTTAAACGCTTTTTTAAATTCTTCAATTAATGGAGCAGATTTTTTATACTCTTCAGGCGATACAGATTTTTTGTATTCAGAAATAACCCTTTTACCAGCAGCTTTTGACAAATCTCTCAAAGCTTCTCTTCCTTGTGTTCCCATTTTTAAAGTTTTATAATCTCTACTCATATTTACTTTTAGATTTTTCTGTGCTTTATTTCCAATGTCTTCTCCTTCTATTTTATGGTACTTAGCAATAGTTTTAGAAAAATCAGACGTAGAAGTTGCTTGAAGTAATTGCATTGTTGAAGATTTAGGAGTTAATCTTTTATCTCTAGAAAACAACTGTTTAGCAGTACCACTAGCAGTATAAGATTCCCAAGCAATTTGTTTTTTCATTCTTGTCATAACTCTTTTTGCTTCATCAAGGTTAAGTTTAGGTTGACTAAATAAAGCTTTAGTCTCTTGTTGAGGTTTTATTACCCATGAAGCTTTAGTCAAATCTCCACCTAAACCTTTCTTTTTCAAGATTTTTTCTTGGATACTTAATCCTTTTCCTCTACTTTTATCTTCATCAAATATTCCTGCTTTAACTATTTCAGGATATTTTTCTTCAGCATATATACGCAAATTTTTAGGATGTTTTAATCCTACTGTAGGGTCAAATGGTTTTCCTTTTTCTGCAAAATCTTCTCTTATTGATTTAGCAGCAACACCTTCTTGAAGGACAATAACTTCTGGTCCACCACTATGCTCTAAATTAAATCTAAATACTTTTGATTGATGTTTATTACTCCACTTAGGATAACTAGTATATTTTTTTCTAGGATTAGGTTTAAATTCACTTGGACCTTCTTTCAATTCTTTCCACTCTTTAATTCGCTCTCTATTTACAAGACCAGTTTGTCCACCTGTTCTTAGTTTATTTAGTTCTTGTGATTTTTTACCCACAAAAAAGTCTGAAGATACTTTTTTATCACTAAATTTATACCGTGAGCCAGATTGAATATTTACACTTGATATTTTATTTAATTCTTCTTCAAGACCTGATTTAACTTTTTCTATTTGAATAGTTTCCATTTCTATTTCTTGAAATACATCTCCTCCTGTAATACCAAATCTTTTCCCATATCCTTTTGTAATTAAAGGAGCTATATTAATTATTTCATCTGGTCCTGTACCTGCTAATGATTTGATTAAATCAGCAGAACCTGAAGCTTTTAATTTCTCAATATCCATACCTTTAACTGGCTCCTTTTGTAAAGGATTTATATTATGTAAATGAGTTTGAAAAGCAGTGTTTCCAATAATTGGTTTTATAAACCAATTTTGTGGTACATATCCTCTATAATCAGGTAGTATAGCTTTTCCTTTACCTACACCTCCTAGTACAGCTTCTACACCATGACCTTTAATCATTAAATCCCTTAAAGTATATTTATATTTAGCACCTGGTTGTATTAATTTCTTAGGTGCAACTGCATAAATTTTTCCACTAATATCATCTGTTGTAGATATACCCTCTTTAGCATCTAGAGTGTGTTTGTATTTTATACCCTTAGTATGTGAAGGCCCTCTAGTTTCTTCTATATCTGATACTAATGCTGTTGACTTTGCAAATTTCCAATTGTCTGGAAGTTTATCCATTGCAAGCCCGTATGAATCTCCTTTTTTAGTAGTAGCTATATCTTTAAGTTTTGTTTGTACTCTATCTAATACTCTAGAAACATCCGTTATTTCCTTTGTCTTTGTAACTGTGATATTTTCTATAGGAGATTTATCATAAATAACTTCAGCATCTAAAATTTTATCAATTACTTTAATTCCTTGTTTATGTACCTTACCTGATTTTAAAGTAGTTTCTACTGTTCTAGTTTTTTCTGAAGATTTTTTTACTCTAATTAAAGGACCTTCATTAAATCGTGCCACTTTTTCTTGTCCTATTTGTTTTCTTATTGAAACATCTTCATATATAGTAGGCATATCAATTTGAAATTTTTCTATAAATTCTGGATTAATTAATTTGTCTGACATCATTAATCTTTTACTTTGTATTTTCTTTCCACTTTCAGTCTGCCATAATTTATCTAAATAAGGAACTATACTTCCTTGTGGAGTGACCATTAAAAATCCAGTACGAGACCATTCTTTAGCAGCAATCTTTGTTACTCTTAATTTAACTTTATCCCATTGTATGTTTCCCAAAACTCTTTCTTCAAAGTCTGCAGGATTAGGACCAGTAAAACCTTTTAATACATTTTCTTGTTCTTTATATCTTAAATCTTTTCCATCTATTCTTCCTATATCTGCAAAATTCGAACCAATATTTTTACTTCTATCATCTATAATTTCTGTATGCATCTCAGCTAATCCACCTTGTTTACCACCTCCTATATTCATTCTTGCTCTCTCTTTTGCATGGAAAGTATCATATACAATTTCACCTTTAACTGACTCATTATAGTTACCTTGTTGCATTTCTCTATAAGTTGGTTCATTAGTAATTAATACCTTTTCACCTGTAACTGTTTTTGGATTTATTTTTAGATGTGTGGCTCGTCTTTTTAAATACTTTATACCAAGTTCTTTTGTATTTTGTGATTTTACTTCTTTTTTTAATTCTTTGTAAATGTTACTTTGTTTATTTAATTTAAGTTTTTCTAAATTTTCTAAATTTTGTTTTACATATAAATCAGCTATAACTTTATTAACATCTCCTTGATATTTTTGAAGATTTTCAACACTCTTTATTTGTTTCTCTGAAATATCTGAAGCTGAACCTAATCTTTCTTCTGTTAAACTAAATTCATTTTCAGGATTTTGCCAGAAAGTTAAATCAGCAACAGCACTTCCTTTTTTCTTTGTCCATGATTCTGCTGGAATACCTGGAGGAATAACATAATTTGTAATAGTTCCTTTTTTAATTCCTTTTAAAACTCTATCTATTTCAAATTTAACTTCTTCTAAATCTTTTAAATCTGATATAGGTCCTACTTTTGCTTTTTGTTCACTAGTTAAAAGAATCTTTTGATTTTGTTCTATTTGCATTTTACTTTCATACATCTCACCTTTTTCAACTATATCATCACCATGCATTTCTATATGTGCTGAACCAGCTGAAGCATCTGCAGTTTTACTTCCATCATTGTTGTATGCATATGCATCTTCCAATGCTTGTTGCAGTGATGTTTCTACTTTTAACGGATTACCTGATTCATTCTTATATTCACCAATATTAAGTTTACTCTCAAGGCCAAATTGATTTACAATATTTTGTTTATGACTATATCCTATATCTGAATCAGTAATCTTAACACCTGCAGCTGGGTAAGCATGTTTTTTAGATACTTTCCTATCGGTTAAATCAAATACCCCTCTACTTTTAGCTTCTTCTATTCTTTTAGCTTCTTCTAATTGTTTTTTTCTTTGATTTCTTAACATTGCTTTGCCATATACCGAATCTGGATTTACGAGTATAATCTTTTTATAACTACTTTTTACTTGTTTTAATGGTGTACCATGTATATCTCTCTTTATAGGAACTATACCATCAGGATATATATCACCCATTAGCTAAACCATTTGCCATCAGTATCAACTTTACTTGTTAATACCTGTATCTCTCCACTGATTTCTTGTAGCTTTTCCATTATCTTCGTGTCATTACTATTAACAGTTTCTATGTCATTAGTATTAACATCACCATCGTAGTCTATATATGTCACATATACATCACCTTGTTCTATAGCAGCAGCCACATAAGGATAAACAGCCTTATATGCTGCTGTACTTGAACCAACCCATCCGTCTTTTTTAACTAAATTACTCGCTTGAGTCTGACCTAAAATCAGACAACCTGCAGTCGATTCGTCAGAATTACCCGTGTGCCATAAAATAAATTCAAATCCTGGTACATCATTAACATGAATCATACCTTTGTGCATATCACCATACTTAGCTTGATATCTACTGTGAAATCCACCTTCTTTTCTTAATGAAAGCTTATATTCACCAGCAGGTATTCTTGTCTCACCCCAGACTTTTACATCACGTTGTTCATCTTCAATGGTATAACAAAGAAAATTTCTTTTACCATTAACAACATCAAATAAAATTCCAGATGATGAATCTTCTTGCGAACTTATTCTTAATACTTCTAGTTTCATTTTTTTCCAAAACTCCCATATTTACAAGTACAAATTGTAACATAAGTACCTTTTTCATCTTTAGTTGTTGTACATTCACCATAGCAATCCATTAGCCACCTATCTTCCATATAATTTCTGTTATCTCTCCCGATATTCCACTTATTACAGTTAAAACCTCAGCTAATCTATCATTAGCATTGACAATCTCTGCCTTTAGTACTGCTACTTCATTAGTTAATTGTTGTACAGTTCTAAATAACCAAGCTACTAAGGCAGCTAAACCGCCTTGTATTATCTGACTAGGGTTTATTTTCATTTCCATAAGTTACATTATAGTATTTAAAAAAGCTGCTGTGCTACTTAATCCAACTAACCAGCCAATTATTTCAGCTCTCGTAGGAGTTTTATTTATTTTTTCGTGTAAGAAGTCTATTCTTTTATGCAAATCTTGTACCTCTACTCTAATAAAGTATAGCATTTCTTTGTTTGTGTAGCCGTTACTCTGTGTCATCTGAATAAAACCAATCCCATTCATGGTCTTCTACTATTCTATAATCAGCTAACTTCTTTAAGTATTTAAAGAATATGCGAATATAATAACCTACTAAAAATCCTATTAAGTAATCCATGATTGTGGATTATAGCATATATTAGCTAGGCTTTGGGTTATCGTCTTTAATTTTTTTAATAGCAGCAAACCAATCGCCTGTCTTATCACCTTTATCAGCAGCCATATCGTGATAAAGCTGGTCAAGTTGTTCTCTCCAGTTAAGGTAAGAATTTTGTCTTGCTTCTTTATAACTATTATCTTGTTTGTCTAATTTACTAGCAGCTAAGTCAGTAACAGCTTGGTCATACTCTGCATCTGTAAACTCACGCCTAACATTATTGACTTGAGCAAACATACCATCACCACCATTGGCTGTTTTCTTTGCATCAATCTCTGTCTGTGCTTCTGCTGTAAATTGTTCTAATGTTTTTAATGCCATATCTCTCCTATATTAACACACTTTTATTTCTTAAGTCCGTAAAGTTTAAATTCTCCACTATCTATATTGCCACTATCCATAAAGAAATTTATACCATCTACTGTACTTGTAGAAGTAAAAACACCACCACCTTGTTGTCCTACTAATTCTGGTGTAGAGTTTAATTCTGCTACTTCTTTTGTCATAAAAGTATATTCTGATGAATTATTAGCATTAAAAATATATTGCACAAAATTTGAACTTTCCCCTGTTGCTGTTCCTATATTAGTTCCCATATCCCAACTTGTTTCATCAGCTGCATATTGGTCAGAAAAAGAGGTACTAGCTCTTAATAATTTACTTGCCCTGTCATAGTTTGTAGTTGAATTAGCAGTACCACCTTCAGTAACTCTACATTTAACATCTTCAACATCTGTATCACATTGTAAATTACTTACTATAACCATATAAACATCATAAGTGCTGTCAACCCCTGTTAAAGATACGCTTGGAACACCACTTGATACTGTTTCACTATCAATTAAAACTAAACTACCTGCCATTATTTAACTCCAAATACTGATACAACGATTGGTGTATAATTTTGGTTAGCGTAAAACTTCATACCTGTTGCACTTGTTGTAGATTTAGCAATAGCTATTGCTTTACTTCCTTGATTTGACATAGATTGTATTGTTGCAAAAGTATATTCTGTTTCATAAGGATTATATACTGTAATTAAAGAAGCAAAATCATTATCAGTTGAACTTGGATAAACATATTCAAAACTATTTGCACTTTCTGTATTCGGTGATGAAAAAGTAGAACTTGGGTCTAATCTTCTAATTGCAGTATCATAATTACCCTGTGCTATATCACTTCCACCACTATCTAAAAATTCAGCAGCCAAACTACTAACAGATGAACTACCATTACCTGTTACATATACTTGATAAACATCATAACTATCAGAAAAAATATCTGTTATGGTAAATGAACTAACATTATCTGCACTTTCAGATTTTATAAACTGTAAATTAGTACTCATTATTACGATTCCTTTATTCCATAAAGAGAGAATGTACCTGTTGTTAATGCTGTAACGCCTGTTCCCTCGCCAAATCTTATTCCATTAATTGTAGAAGCAGTGGCATATGCTTGTGAACCAAACTCCATTGTATAAGTTGTACCCTGCATAAAAGTTGCGTGGCTAGTAGAAAAGCTATATTTAGCACTATCTCCTAAACTATAAAAATAAACATACCCACTACCCCTAGAAGTTGAGGCAGTTGTTAAGTCGCCTAAAATTCTTGCACTATTTTGACCTGTGCTTTTTCTTTCATCAAAAGTTCCACTAGCATTACCTCTTTGATTAGCAAAAGCATAACCTGTTTCAAAACTTGTTCCACCGTCATCAGATAATCTATATCCGAACTCTGTTTGTGTTGTAACTTCTATATCAAAAAAAGTAAGAAAGTGAATGTCATAATCCCCTAAAGAAGTGAAATCACATACAGCACTTGAAACTGATTGTGTATCAATTAATTCTAATGAACCTAGACTTACAGCTGTACCTCCACCGAATCCTGCTACTTGATATCCAAATGATGTAGGTCCTACCATGGCTTACGCCTCGTGGACATCATCAACTGTATAGAATAATTTTATTCCTATTAATTTTGCATCTTCTGCAGCTGTATCTGAACCATCATCTTGAAGTCTTGAAATATTGAAGTAACATAATTCTCCTGCAGCAGGTGAACCTGCAATAGTTATAGCAGAACTTTCTGCTGTAATATGTAAATCTTTTGCAGTACCTATATTTGCATCATCAACATGTTGTCCTGTACCAAAAGCTGTATTCAAACTATTATCATTAGCAAGAGCTACACCTTTTAATTCCCATACAACACCATCTGTATCTGTTGTTTCAGATGTCCAGTATGCTTTGAATGTTACTGTACTTTCATTCCAATATGAAGGGAAAGCTATTGAGAATTGTGCATGTTCATTTGCTGTTGCACCTGCGAAATCTAATGTATAAAGGTCAGGTCCTGTGTTACCACCACTATCTAATTTTGCTATATCAGCACAACCATTAGTATCTGTTGGATTCATAGCTGCAGCTGGTACCCAAATTGATTGTTTACCTATTGCTGCGTTAACTAATGTTCCTGCTGAAGCATCTATTCCAGCTCCATCAATAGCATCTGCTATTACAGATACATCCATTCTTTTAATTGTTCCTGCATCTGATACTAATAATTCATCTGTTAATGCAAGACCTGAAGCTAACTCTGTTTGACCTGTTATTGAAGCAGCTGCAAGTGTTGTAGCTATAGCTGATGTTCCTGCGGCTAATGTACCTGTAACAGGACCTGTTAAAGCAACAGCATCTACTCTGTCATGCAAATCTTCAACATGTTGTTTAACTACAGCAAGTCTAACTTTTGTATCATCAGCATGTGCTGGGTCTGTACCATGTTTTTCATCTACATCTCTGGTTACAGCCATATCAGTATAAGCTCCTGAGTTCCAAAGAATAACTTCTCTCTTGCTATCATTATCAGGGTCTATTACTAAATAAACTTTTGCTGCAACTCCTGGGTCATCTGTTAAAGCAATACCAGTATTAGCTCCAGATGCTACTGCACCATCAAGCGTAGTTTCAAAAGCATTTACTAAATTAGTTTCTTGTATCGCCATATGTTTTTATTATACCTCTTTTATCCAAATCTCATAATACCATATGCATTTATTCCTGGAGCGTTTCCAGAAGTAACTGTAGCATAAATTTCTTGTCTTGTTCCACGAATTGTAATTATAGCATATCTTGTAACACTACCAAAATTAGGATTAGCTTGTATAGGATATTGTATTGATTCAACAACTCCTCTAATTATTTCTTGTGGGTCATAAATCTCTAATGTAACAGGAGTTCCTTCTCTATCTTTTAATGATTGATATATTGCTTCACCTAAGTTTTTAACTGTTAAAGGTTTTCTAAATGGTCTTTCTACTCTGTCACTAAGATTTACTGGTATCTGTACTAATACAAGTTCTGGTCTTGCTAATGCACGATAAGAAATAGAATTAACTTCTGGTGTTGAAGTTGAACCTTGTGATGTAAGTACAACTTTCATAGCACCATATCTAGATATTTTATCTACTTGTGCTTCTACAGTTCCTGAATCAGATTGTACATCAAGAACTTTAGTCCAACTTGTATGTGTTGAAGAAGTTATACCTTCTATATCATCTGTAACATGTAATTCTACTGTATTTCCAGCAGCTATGTCTGGAGTTTCTACTTGTGCCTCTACCCATTGTTTCTGCTCAGCAGTAAAGAAATCTGCGTTAGATGTTATAAGGTAACCTTCAGTTTCATAGTTAGATGTTTCTTGCCAGATACCACTACCTTGAACTGTAACTAAGAATTTTTCATTCATAATTCCAATTCCTTTAATAATATTACCTGCACCTAACTTTAAGTCTCTGGCTATACCTGCAGTAGGAAGATAGTATCTCCATAAATAAGAATTACTACCTGTTTCTTTTATACCTGTATAGACAGAATCTCTTGTTGAATATAATCTGTAGGGACTAGCATCAATGGAATCTATATTCCATTCTTTAATTAATTGTTGATTAGCAAGAACATATAGGTCATCAGCTACATTTAAATCAGCACTATATAATCTTCCAATAACTTTACTACCAGTCTGTGACACTTTTGTACCATAAAATATTTTTCCTTGTGTTTCAGTAATACAAGTAACTACTTCACCTTTAAGTTCTGTAGTACCTTTTGCTGTGAATGTTCCTGCTACATCTTTGATAGAGTATATTCTTCCATCAGTAGCAACAGCTAAGATAACTGCACCTGCATCAACTACATCAGTCCAACTCTGTCCAGTAGGAAGTGTTTCTATAGCAGAACCTACAGTTGTATTACCATCATATTGATGTAATGTTTTACCAGTAGATACCAACATTAATCCTTTAACAGACCAGATACCATCATATATAGCTGCTGACATTTTTTGAGTTGATGAACCACCATCAGGAAGTAACTCTATTTCTCCTGCTGAACCATTGTTAGCAACAATATATAAATCACTACCATGTGCTGCTAATCCTTTTATCTCATAACCTGCTGTTAAGTTTGTAGATTGTGTACTCCAGTTTTCACCACCATCTGTAGAAACATATAAAGTTTCATCATTAGAAACATATACTTTTGTTCCAACAATAGCTAAAGCATTATCTCCATCACTAGAATCTAATGCTTGTTCTAACTCTGTTTGAAATAACATCTTTAAACTATATGGAGTTCCTTTATTCTGAGTAAATACATCTAATCCACTACTATCCCAAAATCTTGTAGTATCATTTTCAGTCATACCTCTCTTATGAGCCATATCTAAGTTACTACCACCAGAGAAATTATTTCTTGAATATATACGACCTATGTTTCTAGTAAAGTCTTCTGGATTTTGTGCAACATTTATATTTTGAGTTTCAACATCAGAAGATTGTATAGTCATAGTAGTTTCAGTAGAAATAGCAGTTCTAAATAAATCATTGTCTATTCTGAAGTCATACCCTTTTCTTTTAGGGTCTGTAACATTATAAAGATTGGCTAATCTTGGCATTAGCTTGGATATGTTATTTGGTTAAGAGCAACTGGCTCTGGATATCTAGCTTTCAAATCTTTCTTTGCTTGGTCTAATAATGTTGCTTGATAAGAAAGTAATCCGTTTCTTATATTTGATGAGGCACCTACAGGATATGTAGCAACACCTAATTGGTCTGTTATATAATCAGCTGTAGCAGAAGGTATATCTCTACCAGATAACATCTGTGCAGCTGCACCAGCCATAATAATAGGTTCCCATTCATCATTTAAACCTATAGTTGCTAATGTATCTGATTCTGCTGTAGGTTGTACAAACTTCTTTTTAAATGTTACATAAACTGTATGTCCAGCAGCTATACCAGAAAACTGTAAAGCATGTACTACATCTGGTCCTGTTGTATAAGTTATTGTTCTTTCTGTGCTTGTTGAATCTGTATAAGTAAATGGATTAGGCAAATCAATCATTTCTATACCAACACCTTTAAAAGTTAAACCTGTTTGGTCTGAACCTGCAGACCAGTCTGTATATTGAGATATAGCTTTTATAGGAGTCACTAAATAATTATTTGTACCTGGAGCATCATAACTACCAAGCAATGTATAACCAGTACCACTTGTACTTTCAACAGTTTCTACAGCATATAGTGTTGGATAAAGATTAGATATTTGGTCAGCTACTGCATCAAATACAGCTTTACGTGTAAAAGCAGGAGCTATCTTTATTATCTTACCAGCTAAATGTTCTACTGCTGTTGTACCTCTAGAACCTCTTACTACTGTAACTTGATTATTAGTTATATCAACATCAGTACAATACATCAATTCATGTTCACATTCAATTATGGTTCCAGCATCCATAACATCTTCTTCTTCTTGTGTTAATAAATCACCATTATAAGTAATGGTTGTAGCAGAAGAACTAAAACCTGAATCAGGAGCTACAGCTGTATATGAATTTAAATCATCAGCAGGTTCTAGATATTCTCTAAAAACTCTATCTACTAATCCGCCTATTGTTGTACTCATTATGCTGCCTTATCTTCTGAATTAACTACTTTAGCAAAGTGTGTTCTTCCAAACATACCCATACCAAAAGTAGCACTTATAGCTTCATTTACTGGTACTACTTCTTCTAATGGATATGATTCTTGAATAGGTGTACTACCTTTAGAATCTATATCTAAAGCCCTACCTTCTTTAAGCATTAAGAGCATACTCATTGTTGCTCCTAACTACTTCTTAATAAAACTTTTATTTCTGAGCTAGTATCTTCAGTAGAACCAGATATTATTTGTAAATATCCTCCTGATGCAAAAGCCCAACCACTAGGGTCACACCTTGTTACATCATCAGCAGCAACTGTATAACTTACTGCACTACCATCTGTTTCTTTTACATCTTTCCAAGCTGCTCCATCTGAAGAATACTTGAAAGTAATAGTTGTACCATTCCAACTAGCACCTGGTAAGAAACCACATACTAATTTAGAGTGTAAGTCAATTGATGGTGATGCTGTTGCACTACCTGTATACTTTACATTTTGTATTTTATTAGCCATAAAATCTTTCTCTTAATCCTTATTATCTTAGCAGAACAATGGGAGCTGGTGGAGCAACTCCCAAAGTTCTTTTAATTTATTCCTGTGTTACGTTGTGGATAACGCAGTGATATCCTGGAGGACCGAAATCAATTCCCATCTCCATATATACTGCCTTACCAACCATAGCTTTATCCGTTTGGTCTAAGTCTCTAACAAACACTGTTCCATATCCTGGGATATTTGTGAACACTGGTTGTATAAAGGCAAAGTCAAGCAAGAAAGCTGCACCCTTAGAGTTAGGCATTATGTTAGGGTCGATAACCATCAATCCGATAGCTCCAAAAGGAGTAACGATTGTATCGATATCAACACCTGCTATATTCCTATCTCTTGGTAGGATAGCTGCATTCATTGCTGTTGCAGGACTTGTGGCTTCTACTAACTCTTTGTTAAGAGAAAGAAGTTGACCTGGAGTCACAACAAGAACTGGTTGAATCATTGGTGCCTGAGCATCATACATTCTTTTCATAACGCCAGCGACAGTATCCCATGTCATCTTTTGTCTTGTTCCTGTGTCATCTCCATCAGTGTCGTTGTAATAAGCATTACCACCATGAGCAACGGATGCAGCAGTATTGCTAGCATTCTTGTTCAATTGTAGATACTCATATAAACCACGCATCTCTCTTGTTCCATCACCAGGGGTTGTGTTAGCACCATCAGCGAATGTTCCGTTAAATGCGAACCATTCTACTTCTCTTGCTAACTTCTCAAGAGCTAAAGTTAATTGCTCTGAGAACTCATCAACAATTGGGTTACCACCAGCTAGACCTAATTTGTCAGCTGCTACAGTTGCACCCTCACCATCTGAAGAGTTTACAATATTTGCACTCAAATCAAATGGATTTTGATGTTGAAAAGTAGCCATAGCGGTATAAGTCATTTTCACACCTTTATGGAAAACCTGAGTAACGCCTGTAAATGCAACTCTGTCTCTACCTAAATATTCTGTAGGTGAAGCACCTTCTTGACCTTTAGTAGGTTCAGAAGATATTGTTGCACTATCAGCTACCTGGATTTGCCAGAAAGTTGATTGTAATACTTTACCACCATTTAAACCGCCTATTGCGGAAAGAAATGGAGTCCTTTGACCACCAACACGGAATAACTCACCAGTAAAATTATTAATTTTCTGGGAGTAAATTGCACTATTTGTCAAGCTTATGCTTGCCATAATATACCTCCGTATTTAGTTGTTTAGCTTGTACTTAATTTATTGTGATACGTTCTCGTCATCTTCCATCAGAGTAAGTTTTGCTCGGATAGCATCTTTAGTACTACCTTTTGTAACTATGTTCTGTAGTTGAGACAGAACGTCATCATCAGATACGTCACTTGTAGAATTTGCATCAAGTGCTGCTACTCTAGACCTTGCATCATCATTAACTACAGGTTGTTGTTCAGATTGTGTAATATCTTGAACTTTACCAGTAGGTTCATAACCATACTCTGTCTTAGCAAACTCGCTGACGGCTTCTATTGTTACATCTCCGTCATACACTTGTTTCAAAGCTTTACCAAAACCATTTTCTGGATTTAAACCGATACCTCTTATAGCATCATTAAGTTTTTCATCCTTAAAAGAAGAAAGTTCAGCATGTAACTTAGCATTCTCTTCATTCTTTCTATCAATGGTTTCACGCATTGCTCTTGCTCCCGAACTATCGAGACCATCAAATTCGTCCATATCGTACCTCCTCACAGTGTTTACCTATCAGACTAAGCCTGTGGAACCTAGCCGCGGTGTTACCCTTACACTTGACTTTCGGGTTGGGTAACTAAATCCCTAAGTCCTTACTCTGCGGTTTTTATACAAGCTTTCTACGCAGGCTTTGAAAGCTGATGCAGGTCATTAAGCGGACCACGCAACGCTAATCCTATTATACACTAAGTTTCTAAAAGTCCACTAACTTTACCATCTTTTTTAGCTGCACCAGCTTGCATACTAGACATTGATGCTGCTTCTGCAGTTAATAATCCTATATCTTTCTGTGCTTGTACATTACCTATAGCAGCAGACTCTAGTGTTGAAATATCACTTGTTCTACCTGTTTGTGTAGCCATTGATTGATAACTTCCACCTTGTTGATAAACTTGTCTAGCTTTTTCTTGTGTTAATCCAGCTTTTCTTAATGAATCAAATCTAGCAAAAGTTCTACTAAATCCAGCAGCTTTAGCTTCTGCACCAATACTTATACTTTCTAAATCACCTTTTAATAACTTATCATTTATCTCTGGATTAATTAAAGCAGCAAATATAGTAGGTGCATCTGAAGATATATTATATTGTTCTTTAAACATTTGTTCTACTTGAGGTATATTATTCTTAACAGCATTATATGTCATATCTATTCTTTGTTGAAATTCAGAAGCAGATACTTCACCTGTTATTAATTTATTGAACTGTCCTTCAAAATCACTTGTATCAGCTATACCTACTTCTGCTAATGTTTCTCTATATGTTGCTTTAGTAGCCATAGCTTCTAATTCATTCATTATTAATGAACCATCTGGTCTTTCTAGGTATTCAAACTCATTTTTCCAAGCTTGTGTATTTCTTACAGCTGCTTTAGCTAAATTAGTATCTCCAAATTTTACCCATTGATTAGCAAATTCTTTTTGAACACCTTCAGGCATAAACTTAAATAAAGCTTTAGCTCTTTCTATTCCTTCTGTGTAATCTCCTGCAGAATTAGTTGCATCAGATTTACCACTATAATTAGCTCCACCTATTATTCTAGAACCTGATTCAGCCTCATCATAATTTGTTGTATAACCAGCTGACATAAATTTATCTAATTCAGATTCATCTATTTGATATCCTGCTAAATAATCTTTTCTATATACTGTTATCATTATCTCTCTATAAAACTTTCTGTTCTAACAATTCCTTCACCATAAGCTCCTGCTTGAGCTATAGCAAAGTCATTTTTAACCTTCTCTATTCCTAATTCCATACCTCTACCTCTTAAAAACTCTAATTCTTTAGTAACATCATTCATTTTAATCACTTCTTTTAATATTGGGTCATTACCTTTTACATCCATTCCCCAAACATTTTTAATTGCAGATTTCTTATTATCTCTAATAGTTGACCATTTAATATCTTTATCATACATACCATATTCTGCATATTTTTTTTCTTTTATCATTTCTGTAAATTGAGTTATATAATTTGGATTATTACGTAATTTACCAGCTTCTGCAGGTATATCTATATCTATCCATAAATCTTCTGGTAACCATTCATTCATAGCACTTCTTATTTCATCTTGTTTAGTAGTTATAGGTGTCATTGATATACCTTTAGATGCTGCAGCTATATCAGGGTCTTGTTCCCAATTACTTGATGGGTCAACTAATTTAGTTAGTTGTTTTATAGCTCTAGCTTGAGCACCTTCACTAACTGGGTCTCCATATTTACCACTTGAAAGATTACTAGCAATTAATTTTATTGAATTAATTAAATGAGTATCATGTTTTAAATCATCATCTGATACACCCATAGTTAAAGCAGTAGACATAAATCCTTCAATATTTGTTTCTAAATTTAATTGCCATGCAGCATTATCAAGTCTTCTTGATTGAGCTGCATTAAATTCAGAACGTAATATATCTCTTCCATACCCATCTTTACCTAATAAATCATCAAGTGTTGAGTCATTTTGTAGAGATGTAAGAAAATTTTCTCTATTAAATTTACCATCTTTATCAGTATTAGCTTCTATCCAATATAAATATCTATCTGTAAAATCTTGATTTTGCCACCATTTCTCATCTCTTTTAACAGAATCTAAATTATCAAAAAATTCATCATAACGTTCATTTGCACCATCTAAATTACCTGCATCAATTAAAGTATCCGTTTCAATAAATTCTTTTGCTAAATCAAATTCATTTACTTTAATTGTTACAGGGTCTAATTTGACACCATACTTTGCATTAATACCAGCAGGGTCTAAGTCAGTTTGAAATACCCAAGAAACTTCTCCTTTATCTACCCTAATGAGATATTCTACGGTAGTACCGTTCTCATCAACAACTTCTATAATCTCTGCATCTAAAGGTAATTTATCCATCTTCTTCAACTTTCATTGCGTTACCAATCCAACCACTATTATCCATCATACTACTTCGTGGAGGTAAAAAGATATTAGGGTCTTCATTACCCATTTCATAATATGGACTTGGTGCTTCTACACTACCATCATCTTCTGGTATTACCCAATCTTCTAATCCTACTTTAGGTAAGAACCATCTTTCAAATGGTAATTCTATAGCTTGAATAATTGGAGAACGTTTTATTGCAGGCATAAATCCTGGTGTTGGTAACCATTCTTTTTCAAACATTCCACTATCTACATTTAAACCAGTTGGCATCAAATCATTAAGTGAACCTCCAAACCAACCACTAGGTAATTCTTTATTTTTCCAAACAGTATCTACTGAATCCATATCCATATAACCTGTAGTTCCTAAGAATTTATATAATGCACCTAACCATTTTTCATTATTTTCCTCAATCCAACCATCAACTATACCTGGTTGAATTATACCTTCTTCTTCAGCTTGTCTTAAACTACTTAATATAGGCCAAGGACCTATTCTATCTATAACTCCATTACCTTCTGCCCACTCATAAAATTCTGGTCCTAGAGCATTTCTAATTGAATCTTCTCCCCAAGTACTTTCTATCATAATTCCTGCTGATTCAAGTAATCCAGCTATTAATCCAGTACCAAGAGCATATAAAAAGTTATAATGTTCCCATTTAGACATAACTGCAACAGATTTAGTAGGTAATTTCTGACCTGCTCTTAAACCTACTCTACCAGCAAGAGATTTACTTCCTGCTGTAATTAAAGTGTTTCTCATTCCATATTTACCTGCTCTACCAACTATTTTTTCTGAAGCAAACTTACCTACATCAGTAATTCCTTGAGGAACTATTTTACTACCCATTTTACCAACTAAACCTTGTGGATTATTAAGACCAGATATAGTTTTAGCTAGTCCTTCTGCACCCCAACCATAAGCAACTTCTCCATAATCCATTACTCTTAAACCTCTACTTACTCCATAACCTAAAGCTCCTATACCTGTTCCAATCTTTTCAGGTGCTTTTGAAAAGATGTCTTTAGATAGTTTTGTAATTGTATTAGATAGTTCATCTGCAGACATACCAAGTCTAGATTCTATTGCATCTATATATCCTGGATTTTTTTCATTAGGTATCCAAGAACCATCTGGACCATAGTTATGAGCACCTAATAATACTTCATCTCCTCCTATACCTGGAATAGGAGTTCTTTGTCCAGTTCCTCCACCAGCTACGTCATGTCCATATGGAATACCTGGTCCTTTTATTCCCCAATAAGTACCTTTTTGAGGTTTATTAACAAATACTTCAGAGTCAAATTCCATTGGTCCATCAAATATTAAAAGTCTTGCATTTGCCCATTTAGCAGCTTTTTGTTCAGATGTAACAGATGGTGCTCTTTTCATAGCTCCTTGTTTTACACCTGTATCTCCACCAACAACTTTCTCACCAAATTCATCAACTTGTATTCTTTTTTCTGTTCTTACAAGTTGTTCTAATCTTTTTGGAGACCAACCTAGAGCTTTACGTACTCTTTCAAATGTTTCAGGGTCTTCCCACCATAAATCTTTAAGTAGTTCAGGGTCTTCTATAAGAGTAACATATACTCCTCCTCTTGTTTTTTTATCATGTAATTCTGCTCTATATGGTAATTTTTTAGCATCTGTAGCGTTTAAACCTATAAAAGAAATATCTCCTTTAACTGGATTATCTCCAGGTATTGTTACACCAGTTTTCTTTTCAAAACCTAGATTCTGCCATACTCCTTCATCAACTATAAATCCTTTTTGATGTCCTCTAATTATTTGATGAACTTCAGTTCCACTCGAAGGTGCTTTACCATTTACTATATTATCCATATCTAAATGACCATCAACTACACTTAAATCCTTTGCTAATTCATATTGACCTGCATACTTTCCACCTTCTGCTTTTCTAATAGGTTCTAAATCGTTATAATGCCATTCTTGTAATTCTCTTAATAAATCTGTACCACGACTAGATATAACTTGTTTAGCACCTGCAGGTGGAGTGTCTTTTAGATTAACTTTACCCTTAGCAATTTTATCTGTATCATCTTGTGCTCTTTTCATTACTTCTATAAATTCTTTAGTATTTAAACCTTTCATAAGGTTTGCTTCATCTGGACTTAATGAACGTATACTTTGTTCTTTAAATACAGTTCTTAAATAGTCAAGCATATCGTGGTTATTAGGACGACTTAAGAATTTAGCTATTTTAGTAACATCACCTTTAGTACTTCTTTTTAAGTTAGCAAATCTATCCAGTATATTTTTTTGGTTAGCTGAAATCATAACTTTTTTCTTAGGTACATTTTGTGGAGGAGCAATACCTTTCATTTCATTATCAAATCTTTCAGGTATAATAATATTATTAACTCCTTCAACTCCTGCATTCTTAAACATCTTAGCAATTTTTTTACGTGATTTTAATTTTTCTTCAGGTGTATTTCCTCCTGCTAAACCTGTACCAACTTCTGTTGTAACAAATTTTAAATCTGGCCTTGATTTAGAAAAATTAACAAACTCCTTTATATTTTTTTCTATTTCTGAATCTGGAAGATTTACAAATTTTGATTTACCATTTTCATCAAATATACGTGTTCTAGTAGGTAAAGCATATGATTGTCCAGTTAAACCTTTTCCTACTCCTAATTCAGCACCAAAGAAGTTTTTAGCATCCTTTGCTGCTTTTGCACCGTGTATACCTTGTTCATTACTACCAAATACAAATATATGGTTTTCTGGTAATTCTGTAATTTTTCTTTCTTTAGGGTCAAAGAAACTATCTGTAAATACTTTTGCTTCTGGTTTTACTCTACCTGTTTCAATTCCTTTTCCTTCAGCTATATCATAAAGATTATTCATAAACGATTCATTTCTTATCATTCGTGTTAAAGTATCAGCTTGATTTTGTAAACCTTTACCATCAGAGTATGACCATTGACCACCAGCAGTATCTATAAATCTATAACCTTCAGCATACTTTTTTTCAAGTTCAATTATTTTATCTGGATTTTGTTTAGCCCACTCTGCCCATAATTTTTTATATTCAATATCACTATTTGTAAATCTTCCATCTGCATTTTTCTTTTCTGGTTGTAATACTCCACTACCATCAGGTGTTTTTGATTTATTAAGTGGTGACCCAGGAGTTCCGTCAGGAGTACCTATATGTTGAGGTCTAAGATTTTTAATAGTATGTTGCCATACATCTTCTATAGTTCTTCCAGCATAAGGACTACCTGTTCCAAAGGTAGCATAAATTGCTGAATACTGTTTACCAAATGAATCACCTTTAGAAGAAAGTTCTATATTTCCTTTTATTTTTTCTGGTTCAATAACATCATCAGCTAATCCTATAGTACTTCTATCTACTTCTTCAGCAGCAATTCTATCTTCTTCTGCTTGTCTAGCTATTCCATATGCATCAGAATCCATAGTTTGTGCATCACCTAAAGGAGCATTTTTCATATCTTCAAGATTAGCTTTGTCAACTTCGTCTATTTGGTTTTGAACTGGAGTAACTATTTTTTTCTGTTGTTCGCTTGCCCATTTATCTAATTCTTGGAATTGTTCTGGTTGAATCGTTTTTCCATCTGCTGTTACACCTTCAAACAATTCATCAGCTAACCAAGCTTGATATAGCTTTTTAGTTTCCCAGAAATCTTTAGTTTGAACTACTCCTAAATTTTTTCCCTTTACATGGCTAAAAGGATTACCCATTAATTTTTCAGGAGGTGTATCTCCCCATTTTCTTGCAAATACTAAATCTGCATCTTTTGCGTCATCAACTATTGTTACTTTTATATCTGGGTCGTTTTGTTCTATAAATTCTTTAAACCATTTAGCGTGACTTTCACCTGGTTTTTCTTCTTTAAATGGATAGTATATTTTTATTTCAGCATCATATTTCTTTTTCATTTCTTCTCTATATACATCAGCAGCAGTTTGTACATTGTCATAATACGGGTCATCAGATTGACCTATAGTACTTCTATCTACTTCTGCTTCAGCAATTCTATCTTCTTCTGCTTGTCTAGCTATTCCAATTGCATCAGAATCCTGAGTTTGTGCATCACCTAAAGGAACATCCCTCATTTCTACTTGTTCTTCTGTATGAGAAACAATATCCTCAACAATATCCTTAACATCTTTTTCATCCATACCAATAAATATTGAAGCTTGTTCATTAATAAACTTTTGTAATTCTTCTTTTACTTCTTCTAAACCAGTTTTATCTATTAAACCTTGAACATATTTTACTATGTCACTTTTTTTCCATTTAGCCATTAAATCCTACCTGTCATTATTCCTAACATTTGTACTTGATTATTTCTTTTTACTTTCATTTCTTTAATATAATCTTTCTCTCCTCTTAAATCTTCTTGTAGTCTAGCTAATAATAAATTTTGTGGGTCATCAACGGTAGCTATATCAGGTCTTGTACCAACAAGACCTGTTAATACATCTCCACCTGCCTGTATATCATCTCTTAAATCCTGTTCTTCTTGAGATGTTATTGCTTGTCCAACAAAAGAACCTGGACTATC
>Ga0208408_1000352_pt1 | contig 31831 bp, 28 predicted proteins | sample ETNtaG_4_FD_185776 | JGI IMG/M metagenome (GOLD analysis project Ga0208408, IMG submission 185776) | Marine microbial and viral communities from oxygen minimum zone, Eastern Pacific Ocean - ETNP201406SV67 (SPAdes) (version 2) | ecosystem: Environmental > Aquatic > Marine > Oceanic ... | reverse complement strand
TTGTTTTTATCGGTCCGGATAAACTCCCTGGAGTTTTACGTTCCCTTGGAAAAGGTCTGGTTGAACTTAAACGCGCTACCAGCGATGTTCGTTCAACTGTTCAGGATGAAATGCACAAAATTGAAGAAGAGATTGAACTCAAAGATGTCCGCAAATCCGCGGAAGATTTCAGCAATGAACTTGGTGGAGTTGCAAATAAGATGGACCCCTTGTCCCTCTCAAAAATGAGTTCCGGCGAGCAACTTGATAAAATTGCTGATGCAATCGAAAACACAGAAATTGATGAATCAACGCTTGAAAGTAATGAGGAAGTAACATCTACCAAATCAAACTCAACCGGCATTTCCGCAGAGAATTTTCCTGCACCGGAAACAACTGAGGAAAGTGTAGAAGAATTGGCAACCGTTGAAAAATCCAATGCAGAAAAAACTTGAGGCAGTTCAATATGTCCCGCTGAAAAGAGGATGATTGAAGAGCATAAAAAGCTTGGCGTAGATTTTTTTGTGTGTTAGTGTCTAGATTTAGTTGATGAAAGTATAATCAGCAGAATTACTAAATTTATAAACGTACCTTTTAAGCAAAAGGGTTTTTAATAATTAACTTATAATTTAATTTGAAAGGTTAGCTATGAGTAGCCAAGAAGAGTTGGTGAGTGAGTATAAAACCTCAGCAAAAGAAGATTTAAGGAAACGTCAACAGAGAATTGATGAAGGAGAAGCACTTGATAAAGAAATTCACCAGCGCATGGATGCAGGGGAAATAGGTGTTTCACATGGTACTGACAACCATATCGGCGTTATTATGCTCAGCCTGGCGGCAGTCTTTACACTTTTTTGTCTATATGTTATTTTTGGTATGAGTCCCGCTCATTACACTGGATAATTAACTACTCAAAGCTAAAAAGGTAGGTATTACCGGCCTTGAATCTCAGGCTGGTATTTGTTTGACTTTTTGTCTCTTGAGCATCATTTCCGCATACTCGACGTCCTGTGGGACATCCACACCGACCCCGTCATTTTCTGCTTCCACGCAGAGCAGAGTTTCCCCGTTTTCAAGAATTCTCAATTGTTCCAATTGTTCAGTTTGTTCAAGAACAGACTGCGGCCACTGATGAAACTGCAGCAGAAAATCTCGTTGAAACAAATAAACACCCAGGTGTCGCCAAATTGAAAAATTCTCCTTTTGTGGAGAACGTGGAAAAGGAATCAGCGATCGTGAAAAATAGAGTGCCTGTTTTTTTCTGTTTAAGGTTACTTTAACTATATTAGGATCATGTAACATTGATTCATCAGTGATTTTATAAATCAGGGTAGCGCCTTTAGTACCTTCCGTGTTATGAGCCTGCTGAATAAGCCTTTCCAAATCCGAAGGAAGAACCAACGGTTCATCACCCTGAATATTCAGTACCCACTCACAGGAACGTCCAGAAAGCGCTTCTACTATCCGGTCAGTACCTGTTTTGTGCTCAGTACTTGTCAGTACACCTTTACCCCCAAAATTTTCAACTGCTGACAAGATACGTTGATCGTCTGTTGCAACCAGAACCTCGTCAATTGCCTGGGTCTGCATTGCGCGTTCCCATACATGCTGAATCATGGATTTTCCGGCAATTTCCACTAAAGGTTTGCCGGGGAATCTACTGGACGCATAACGCGCGGGAATTACCGCTAAAGTTTTTGGTGATTCGGTTATGTCCACAAATACTTGTGCTAAAGGTGATTAAAACTTAATTTTTTACCAGTTGATAAACACGTTCAAGGATTCCATCCAGACCCTTGTTACGTAGACGTTCGTCGAGAATATCGCAAGTTTCCAAAAGTTCCAGATTACCGTATTTGGAAAAAAGCATTGCTATTTCCGCGTCAGGAACACTGAAAGGCGGACCACTCATTTGATCCTGCTTATACTCCAGTGAAATGAGTAAAAGACGTCCTCCCGGAGCAAGAAATGACAACAAGTGCTCTGCGTACTTTTGCCGCTCCGACTGAGCAAGAGCAACTATCGCCCCTCGATCATAAATTGCTTCAAATAAACCGGTCTGCTCCTGAGTCAAGTCAAAGAAGTCTCCTTGAAAAATATCTATCGAGTCATTCTTGAAAAGTTGTAATTTGCCGGCTGGCTGAATTGAATGTGATATTTTGTTTTCCGCATAAAACTCTTCAACTGCCTGACTCACCAACTCAACACCGACAACTTTATTCGTTCTGTTTGCCAGCCATGGTAAATCAAGAGTTTTTCCGCAAAGCGGAACAAAAATGTTTTCTGGTGCTGACTGTAACAAACGCGCGGAAAAACGACTCAAATATGTATTTACCTGCGGAAGATGAAAACCGATTCGGCCTTCCTGCCAGCGGGATTCCCAGAGGTTCATAAACTGTATCTATATAAAAATGCTATAAGCTAAATCCCGATTTCAGTACGGTTAATTCTTGCCGATGCAGGTTGCAGATGTTCATAACGCCAGCGATGCCACGGCACAATGAATCCGGACGCAAACTCATCTACTAGTTCTGTTGTAAGTTTTCCGGCTAATGCATTGTATGATTCAGCAACTTTTTCATCTTCTGCAAGTTCATGCTGTTTTCTGACAAGAAAAATCAAATCACCACTGTGCGCTTCTATCAGTTTTAAACGGATAACCCATTGTTCATTAGAAGAACAATCCTTAGTACAGGGAAACGACGCGAAATCCAACAACACAAAGTATGGACTTTCGAGCTCCTTTTCGAGCTTCCAGGCAAGCTCTTTATCCGAAATTCCGGTGAGACTCAAGGTACTGAGGTAAGTCTGGAACTGTGAACGCAGTTTCGGATTGTTCGCGAATTTAAGCTTACGGTCATTGATTCCTGTTACTTTACCCAGAGCAGGCAGATCCCGCAAACGTTGCTCAATCGATTCCATCAATCCAGGCCAGACAGCTTCAAGATTCTTAGGTGACTTAACTGTCAGGAAAGCCACAGGTTTAAGCATATAAGGCAAAAGGTCTGCTTTGTCCTTGATGTCGACTGTCTTACATGCCGTCAGGGAGAATAGTATTCCAAGAATACTTGCCAGCAGAACAGCTTTTGAAAATGAGGTGTGATTTCTGGTATATTTCAGCTTCATATTAAATTTGCTTTTTTAAAAATGTTTTTTGTTTCACTGAACCACCTTACTGACACGTAGATTAAACACAAGCGTTTAAGATTTCAACTTGTTATTTCTGCGAATAAACCATAGTCTTATTACTTTAATTTTACTGTTATTTTAAAAGGATTTGATCCAATGTTGAGTGAAGAAATCAGTACGAAGATTGATGGCCTGACTCAAAGACTGGGCGACTTAGAAGGGTTTCTTTGAAGTCACAGCAAAGCAAAAACAGGTAGAGGATTTAGAGCAGCAAACTTCTCTTGACGGATTTTGGGAGTTACCACAGGGTGAGAGGACAACATTACTGAAAAACATTTCTCGTTTAAGTGATTCAATTCAAGGTTGGCGTACCCTGGATTCCCTGCATGATGATTTGAAAGCTGCGGCCGATTTGTACCGCGAAGAAGAGGACGCGGAATTATTGAAAGAAATTCTTGATTCATGCACTAAACTGGAAAATGATCTTGATTCCCTCGAAATAACAGGATTGTTTAACGGTGACGCAGACGACAGAAATGCCATCGTCTCAATTCATCCTGGCGCGGGAGGGACAGAATCCACAGACTGGGCCTCGATGCTCTATGAAATGTACCGTAGATGGCTTTCAGAGGAAGGCTATAAATTCCAGTTGCTTGACTATCTTCCTGGTGATGAAGCAGGAATAAAGTCGGTCTCTTTTTCGGTAACAGGTGCATATGCATATGGTAAATTAAAAACTGAAATTGGAGTTCATAGACTGGTTCGCATTTCACCTTTTGATTCACAAAAGAGACGTCATACATCTTTTGCGTCTGTCTTTGTTTATGCAGAAATCGATGATGATGTCGAAGTTGAAATAAACACTGACGATATCCGCGTTGACACATACCGTGCGAGCGGCGCAGGCGGTCAACATGTAAATACAACTGACTCTGCTGTACGTATAACACATACTCCCAGCGGAATTGTGGTGCAGTGTCAAAACGAACGTTCCCAGCACAAGAACAAAGCCACCGCGATGAAAATGCTCAAAGCGCAATTGTTTGATTTACAACAGAAAGAGTTGAATAAAGAGAAAGAATTAGAAAGCAGCAAAAAACAGGAAAATGCCTGGGGCAGTCAAATCAGGAGTTACGTTCTACATCCCTATCAGATGGTGAAAGATCATCGCACAAACTGGGAAGCAGGAAACACTCGAGCTGTCCTGAACGGTGATATAAATGGTTTCATCAAGGCCACGCTTTCACAAAAAGTGTGTTAAGTTTCTGCCAAATTAAAAACATCTAACCAAAAAAACTAAAATGGCTTCATTTGATATAGTCTGCGAAATTGACATTCAGGAAGTAACCAACGCGGTTGATCAGGCGCGCAGAGAAATTGATAACCGTTATGATTTCAAAGGTTCAAACTGTGAAATTGCTTTTGATAAAACTAAACCTGCATTAATGATAACTGCAGATGATGAAATGAAAATGCAGACCACAATCGACATTTTGCTGACTAAGTTGATCAAACGTTCTGTGCCGGTAAAATCATTGGTATACGGTAAGACTGAACCAAGCGGGAGAGTGCAAAAAAAGGAGATTACTGTGCAGCAGGGATTGACCAAAGAGCAGTGCAAAACGATCAATCAATTTATCAAATCAAGCAAAATCAAAGTTCAGCCGCAAACTCAGAGCGATTCTGTACGTGTCAGCAGCAAAAAGAAGGATGACCTTCAGGCTGTGATGCAGGCTGTCAAAGAGCAGGATTTTGACTTTGACGTGCAGTTTACGAATTATCGTTAAGCAGCAGACATTATTTCCAACTCACTTTCATTGTCTGCGTAAAATTCTCAATCTGCGCTCTGAAGTAATTCCGAAGCGGTTCCGTGAAAAAACTGAGATTTGATTTTTCCCCGGAACCAGTTTTAGTAAAGTGCTAAACAGAAATTCTTCTTTACGAGATTGCTGATCCGGACTGTCTTCGCTTGAATTTAAGTTGGCAGAATAAAACACTTTTTCATCATTTAAATGCACAAAGACGTCCCTCACATCAGCAGCGTTACTAACTTTACCTCTCAAAATCAGTGACTGCAACTCAGTTTCTCCCAGTACGGTATTTCCGTCAAGATCCTGCCATTTCAATCTACTAAACTTGGGAGTCACCACCGTTTGTTCCGGAAGCGTATGCTGCAAATTCCACCGGTGAACAATCTTTGGTGTGCCGGATTTTGTATCAATCATTTCCAAATTTATGTTTCCTAAAGCCCCTGTACCTTTCAAAGACTGAAAGAGAAAATAATCCGTTTGCTCAAGATCAGGTTCAAGATTTTTCAGTATTATTTTACCACGATTAACCCTGAATGAGCCTTCAGTCCCCCGAATTTTCAGTAATAATTCCGGCACAGTTTCCCGACTTTTATTCGCCAGTTTGAAAGCTAAGGCGATTATTTCACCGGATTGAACTTTTCCGTCACCGTTGCCTTGACTGCCAAGCTCTCCATTGTCATATTTTTTCATTGCCAGCCGAAATGAAGGAATTCGTTTAGGTGAAAAATTTAGCTTCAGACGTACAGATTTCAACTTCTGCAAATTATGGTCAAAAAGCACAAGTTCAAGCGGTTCGGTTTCCTCCATCATTCCGGCGAAATAATTTACCTTAATTGTCTTTTCAACTACTGTATCCGGCCCAAGTAGACCTAGCGGAAATTCCAAACCATCCAGTAAAATGTTGCCGGACTTTGTAACAACCAACAAACGCTGTCCAGAAAGTTCACTTGTATTCCGGAGTTTAACTTTTAGTTGTACTTGATCTGCAGATATCTCCTCTGCAAACCAGCTCAAACTCAGCTTGTCCGCGGCCGGCGTTTTTAAGAAAGGATTTAAGCTCCAGTCAATACCGTGCTCCGCAAGTGCTTTGGTGATTTTTTCGCTTTCCTGTTGAGCAACTTCTTTGGAAATTTGCTGAAGGCTGAAATTTATTTTTTCAGGATTCCACGTCTGCAAAAGGCGTTTTGCCGTTGCTACAAAAATATCCGCATTTAATTTTTCTATAATTTCAGCGTCAGCAATTAATTCCGCAGTATCAAAAACAGTAGCTTTAGCTGACAAATAGCGCAGTTCAAGTCTCTCCGAATCAGCGCTGCTATTGTCCGCATTTTCTTCGGTCGACAGGCGGAAACGTTCCTGAGCAAATGATTGCTGCTGATCTTCAGCTTCCTGCATATTTTTTACAGGTGGAACAGTAATCGGAATTAAGTTCAATTCAGGCATTACTCCGATATTGTGAATTGAACGTCCGGAAGGTGTCAAATATTCTCCTATGGTTAACTTAAGCACTGAACCGTCTTTCAAATCCCAAAGAGTTTGAACTGTACCTTTGCCAAAACTTTGCTCACCGATCACAATTGCACGCTTATTCTGTTTTAAAGCAGCAGCAACTATTTCTGAAGCAGAAGCACTTCCGCGGTTTATCAGTACAACCAGCGGAATATCCTCTAATAGGCCGCTGGCAAATAATTGTTTTGTATCATGAGTGGTAGAAACCGAGGGGCCTTTAGTGCTGACTATTCGTAGCTTTCCCGGTAAAAATAAATCACTGACCCTCACTGCTTCTTCCAGTAAACCTCCGGGATTATTGCGTAAATCCAGAACCAATCCGTTGATCTCAGCTAAGTCAGCAAGTTTGTTCTGTAATTCTTGAGAAGTAGCTATTTGAAAATTTTTGATTCTTATATAGCGCACAGTTTGAGTCCCGCTTTGTAAATCAAAAGTTTCAACACTTTCTACCTTAATTTCTTCACGTAGCAATTCAAACTTCAAAGCCTTTGCCTGACCTTTTCTGAGCACGCTGAGAGTAACGGGGGTACCTGTTTTTCCGCGCAAACGATGGAGAATTTCTTCGAGTGTCAAGTATTCTGTTTTTTCATCATCAACTGCGACTATGCGGTCAAGCGGTTTCATTCCCGCCTGTGCTGCAGGACTTCCATCCATAGGTGCAATCACCGTCAACTGACCGCCACGGGTACCCACTACCAGTCCCACTCCTGCAAATTGACCTCCGATGTTGATATTAAATTCCTGAAAATTATCATTCGATAATAATACTGAATATGCATCCAACTGGTTCAAAATTCCACGTGCAAACAGCTGTTCAATTTTTAACTGCGTCAGTTGTGGATTTTTTTGCAAAAGGTGCTTCATCAACTTCTGCAAAGTGATGTGTAAATCATAAAGCCCGTTCAATTTTTCAACAATCAGGACTGAAGTTTCTTTCTCAAGTCTGACCTGTAATCTCGTACCTTGACCATTTTCCTCAAATTCAGGAACAACCCAGACTTCCGGAACCATCCGTCCAAGTTCAGTTAAAGCACCTTGAAGTAATTTCTGCGGTTCCAATTTTTCAGGATGCACATAATCCAGTTGCAGATGCATGATCACTTCCGCAAGCAAAGGAGCATCCGGTGCAGCGATTGAAGCAGACAGGTAATCTGCGCGGGATCTTCCGGAAATACTGCAACTTGACAACACAAGTGAGAGCAGAATTATGAAAATAAATGTTAGGAATCTTTTCGGTTTCATTTTTTAGGTCAGCCGGTTTGCCTTAAGCAAAAAATATTTTATGTCCAATTTTTGCAATTTCGCTATGAGTATATTATCCTATAATATAAGTTAGTTAGAATTAATTTTTATTCTCTAAGTTACACTCTACAATCTTGTTTGTTCAAAGCATCTTTTTTATCTGCAGAAAAATATCCTCTTGTTGCTTAAAACTACTCCTTGATGATTCCAGCTTTTGCTTGAAAGTGCAAAACGTCTGTGCTATTTATCACCTCATTATAAATTAACAAATTGCAGAACATATATCCCAGCTGAAAATTAAAAAATGAACATCGGCTCCCTTTTAACCAGACACTCCCGTTATCGACCGGAACACCTCGCATTTGTAGTCGGCAAGGAGCGTTTAAATTTCCTCGAATTAAATTCACGTGTGAATCGACTGGCAAATGCACTTCTGGATTCCGGGATCCGCAAAGGACAAAAAATGGCGACTGTTCTGCCAAATTGTGAAGAATTGATGCTACTTTATTGGGCTGCCGCGAAAACAGGAATCGTGATTGTGCCGGGAAGTCCTTTGCTGCAAGATTCGGGACTGGCGACACTGCTCCATGACTCAGATACTGTGGTTGTCTTTGCGGATGCGGAATTTGCGGAGAAACTGGGTAACATCAAAAATGAGCTTCCTGCAATTCAAAATGAGCACTGGATACTGTTGGGCGAAAGCAAATTTAATTCAGGCTTTAAAACATATCCAGATTTTATCGCAGGAGCCTCTTCGGACGAACCCCCTGATGCGCAACTGAGCGATGATGATGTCTACAACATCATGTATTCAAGCGGAACCACAGGAGCGCCAAAAGGGATCGTTCACACGCATTATGTGCGTGCCAACTACTGCACTCATTTTGCTTCCGCCTGGCGCATGACTCCGGAAAGTATTGTGCTGCATGCAGGTGCAATTGTGTTCAACGGGGCTATGCTGGATTTAATGCCGTGGATGTTTTTAGGTGCAACTTATATTCTGCACCATTACTTTGACGCGGGAGCAGTTTTAGCAGCAGTTGAAAAAGAAAAAGTGACTCACATGGTTATGGTACCGGCACAAATTACGGCATTGCTTAATCATCCGGACTTTGAAGCTGAAAAACTGCGTTCACTGGAAATGCTCCAAAATGTCGGTGCACCCCTGTTGCTGGAATACAAACACAAATTAAATGAAATTTTACCCGGAATTTTTTACGAATTATACGGAGTTACTGAAGGATTTTTTTCACATTTGGACCGTGACGATGCTCTGCGTAAAGTAGGATCTGTGGGAGCGGCACCTCCCTTTATTGACATAATAATTTTGCGGGAAAACGGTGAAGAATGTAAAGCAGGAGAGGTTGGTGAAATTTGTGGACGCGGCCCTATGATGATGAGCGGTTACTACAAGCAGCCTGAATTAACAAAAAAAACGATTATCAAAGGCTGGCTGCATTCCGGTGATTTAGGCTATCTTGATGAAGATGGTTTTTTATTTCTGGTGGATCGTGTTAAAGATATGATCATCAGTGGTGGTGTCAATGTTTTTCCAAAAGATATTGAAGAAGTAATCATTCAGCATCCTGCGGTGGCCGAAGTTTCAGTGTTTGGTGTTCCTGACAAAAAATGGGGAGAAACACCGGTTGCGGCAATCATTTTTCATCATGCTCAAAACCTCAGTCAAAACGAAATGATCACATGGACCAATGAACGTGTAGACGCAAAATTTCAGCGGATCTCTGATGTCGAAATTTACGATTCGTTTCCGCGCAATGTCGCGGGGAAGACTCTCAAACGTGAAATGCGTGAGTCCTACATCAACAAATAACCGTTAAAAACTAAGCCGCTGTCACAGACAGTTTTAAAACGAAGACAATTCCGCAATTGATTTTGGCTTTCAGCGTGTGTTTTTAGATATTTTTAATTGTACATTCAACTTCTTTTTATGCTATAATTTTGTGCGAAAATATAGCAAGACATGAGTCAAAAACCTTAGCTAAATGGACGAGAATAGATTATTCAATAATTGGCAACGTGCTTTAATTGTTTCCTTACAACTGCCACATAAATCAAACGCAGAAGTCCAGAGTTCACTGGAAGAAATGGCGTCACTCACCTATTCCCTCGGTGGAGAAGTGGCAGGAAAAATTGTGCAGGCACGTTCACAAATTCATCCTGCATATTTTTTTGGTAAAGGTAAGCTGGATGAGATCAAATTAACGCTTAAAAATGAAGCAGTTGATGCAATGCTGGTGGATAATCAGCTCAGTCCTAAACAGACCCAGAATTTAGAGAAAATATTAGAGTGTGAGGTGCTGGACCGCACTCAGGTGATTTTAGAAATTTTTGCAAAAAATGCACGTACCCGTGAAGCAAAGCTACAAATCGGTTTAGCACAGGCTGAATATTTATTGCCCCGTTTAGTAGGATTGTGGAAACACCTTGACCGGGAACGTGGCGGAATTGGTGCATCACGTGGTACAGGTGAGAAGCAGATTGAAAAAGACAGACAATTTTTGCGTCAGCGAATAACACGTTTCAAAGCTCAGTTGGAACGCGTCGACAAGGAACGTAACACTCAAAAACAACGACGTTCAAACTGCCTGCAGGTGAGCCTGATCGGTTATACAAATGCAGGGAAATCCACAATCATGAATGCCCTGACAAATTCAGGACTGTTAGTGGAAGATCGCCTATTTGCCACACTTGATTCGACAACACGGCTTTTAGAAGAGGATACACGGCCCAAAGTACTGCTTTCTGATACAGTTGGCTTCATCAGTAATCTTCCTCATGAAGTGGTGGCGGCATTCCGTTCAACTCTCTCAACTGTCAAAGATGCGGATTTACTGCTGCAGATTGTAGACGCGAGTGACAATATCGTTGAGCATTTGCAAACGACAGCAGATGTTTTGGAAGATCTAAATTCGATCTCGATTCCAATTATTAAAGTGTTTAATAAAATAGACCGCATTTCTCCTACACGTTTATTAATGTTGGAAAAAATGTATCCGGAGGCAGTTTTTGTTGCTGTGATAAATTCTGCAGAAAACGGACATGATAACAGCTCAAGCTTAGTTGATATTATAAGACAAAAGATCCTGCACTTTTTTGATGAACGCATGAAAACTGTGACTATTCGGCTTGATTATCTGCACTCACAAAAGTTAGCAAACATTTACGAATGGAGCAGGGTAGATAACATTGATTATCAGGAGGAAGGGATCATGATGACATTGACCACAATTCCCGGTAATTTGGAAAGACTGCGTCATCACTTAGGCTCGGGTTTCACGGAAATGAGTTAAACGAATTTTACCAGACTGCTGTTACAACTGAGTTAAGCTAAATATAGCCTGAGCTTTAAAACAAATAACCTGACTCTGCTGATGACGCAAATACTCTTTTCGGGTAGATAAGTCATACAGCAAAATTTTCACAAAAAGAAATAGATATAAATGCAAAAATTTATTGTGGAGGGAGGTATTTCGCTATCTGGAAGCATAACACCTTCAGGCAACAAAAACGAAGCACTGCCGGTACTTGCAGCAACTCTGCTGGCACATGAACCTGTTACAATACACAATGTTCCGGATATTCTCGACATTGCGATCATGCGTGAGCTTCTGGTCAGTCTCGGCGTAAAAATTAAGCAAATTGACAAGCATACTTTCCGCTTTGATTCCAGCCATCTGCAGTCCGCAGTCCCAGACTCAGGACAAGCAAAGCGGATCAGAGGCTCTTTCCTACTTGCTGGCCCGCTTCTGGCCCGCAGCAATTCTATAGATCTGCCCGCTCCAGGCGGTGACCGAATCGGTTTAAGGCCGGTTCACACTCATCTTCTGGCCCTCGAAAAACTGGGTGCGAAGATTACTCTAAATGAGGATGGCCTCTATCAAATGCGTTCAAATGCCTTGACAGGTACAGAGATATACCTCGATGAAGCAAGCGTGATGGCTACAGAAAATGCTGTCATGGCTGCGGTTACTGCGGAAGGAAAAACCAGTATTTATAACGCAGCCTGTGAACCACACGTTCAGGGACTCTGTCATTTTCTGGTTATGCTCGGAGCAGAAATCGAAGGTATCGGCAGCAATTTACTCATCATCGAAGGTGTACCAAAACTGGCAGGAGGAGATTACACAATTCAGCCTGATCACACGGAAGTTGGATCTTTTATAGGTTTAGCCGCAGTTACAGGCAGCGAATTACGGATCAAAAACGCAGGTGTCGAATATCTGCGGATGACGCGTTTAATGTTTGAAAAACTTGGTGTGGAAATTAAAGTTGAAGGCGAGGATTTGCTGATTCCGAAAAAACAAAAACTTACAGTTCAAAAAGATATCCCAGGAGGAATACCAAAAATTGACGATGCACCATGGCCGGGATTTCCTGCGGATTTAACCAGTATCATGACAGTGGTTGCCACACAGTGTACAGGTGCGGTATTAATTTTTGAAAAAATGTTTGAAAGCCGTTTATTCTGGGTGGATAAGCTAATTGAAATGGGAGCACAAATAATTCTTTGTGATCCGCACAGGGCAGTTGTTTCCGGTCCAACTCCACTCAAAGGAGCACGTGTTTCATCTCCGGATATTAGAGCAGGTATGGCTTTGTTGATTGCTGCACTTGGTGCAAAAGGTACAACGGAAATACATAATATTGACCAGATAGATCGTGGATATGAAAAAATTGACCAGAGGCTCAATGCTTTGGGTGCTAAAATTCAAAGAGTGAACGAATAACAAGAAGAATGACAAATAATACGGAATTATCTGCAGAGCAGGCAAAAGTACTGGAGGAAGAACAACAACTCCTGCTCCTAGTAAAACAAGGTTTGCTGATGCTTGCTGCAGAAGATAAAGAAAGTAATATAAGCAACCTCCAGCTTGAGAACATCATCGAACTGAGAGATTCGCTTGCGGACACTCTGCCTGAGGATGTACCTGCAGTAATGGCGCAAATGGAACGGATGGTTTTACTCCACTCACAGCAGGATTCGCACAATTCTGCTTCAGGTTATAATCTGGACACACCTTATTTTGCACACATCCGTTTAAGTGAAAACAACCGTGTACGTGATCTCCTGATTGGCAACCAGAACTGCTTTTCCACACACCTGCCATGCCCAATCGTTGACTGGAAAAATGCCCCGATCAGTCAAATCTTTTACCGTTACCGTGAAGGTGAAGAGTATGTGGAAGATATTGGAGAGAGGGAACTCGAAGGAGAGTTGATCACACGGAGGATGTTGTTGATCGAAAATGGTAACTTGATGCGAATAAGCTGGCCGGGTGGTGTTCTTGAAGATTTAGCTTCAGAACAGGGTGGAAGTAATAAATGGCATTTGGTCAGTCAAAAAACACCACGACTGGAAAGTGGACAGGAAAAAACTCTTGACGAACTTCAAGCACCAGAGGAATCATCATCCAATTCAGGAAAAACAACCGACCTCAGTTTTTCCGGTTACAGGGTGGACAAACATCTCCGTCAAATAACTGCACTTGTGGATCCTCAGCAGTTTGAGGTAATTACGCATTCTGAATCAGGAATAATATTGATTCAAGGTGGAGCCGGTTCCGGAAAGACCACAGTCGCCCTGCATAGACTGGCTTATTTGATGACAAAAAAGCCTCAATATTTTAAACCAAAAACTGTACTACCGATAGTTTTCGGACCGGCCTTAGCAAACTATATGTCCAGGGTGCTGCCTGCTTTGGGTGTAAATGGTGTAAGCCCCCGGACTTACCATAAATGGGTCTCCGGACTTAGACAGCGTGCTCTACCTGAACTGCCTGGGAATTATGCCGAAAATACTCCAATGGATGTTATTGAACTGAAACGTCATCCATTATGGTTGAAATACTACCTTGAAGAAATAAAGAAACGTACCTTAAAGTTCAGGGAATTGTTTGCAGTAAAACTTGCCAAAGTGGAGGGACTGGAATTATTGCTTGAGGCATGGGACAGTTTGACAGGACTACCCTTGATCCCACGCTTGCTGCGGCTAGTGCACTGGTCAAAAGCAGAAGTTACAATCAATAATGTGCTAAAACTAGACAGTGCCAGAATGGAGAAACAACTTCACAATGTGCTTGAACAGGCATTTCCGGAGTTGTTTGAAGCACCGCATTTGTTAACTTCCCAGATCTGGAATGATTGTCTTGTCAGTCAGGAATTGCTGCTTGAAACAGTGGAACGTCTTGCTCCAGGAGAATTTAGCGAAACTCAACTCACCAGCGTCTGGAGCTGGTCGGTTAGACAGTATCAGAAACGCCTGGATGCAGGTCATGTAATAGAGTCAGATCGTGTTTCTCTGGTTGATCAAGTGGAAGGTTACGGCATTAGCGAACTTAATTTTGCAGATGAGAAAGCATTGCTCGATGAAGAAGATGATTCACTTTTACTGATACTTTATCAACTGCTGATGGGTCCGCTAAAGCGTAAAAACGGCAAGCTTTTGAGCTATACTCATTTGATGCTCGATGAAGCTCAGGATTTTGGTGCGCTTGAGTTTCAGTTGCTGGTAAGTTTAACACCTGAAAATCATCCCAGTGTTACATTAGCGGGAGATTTGGATCAACGGATAATGCTCGGGCGGAAACATGAAACATGGGAAGAATCTCTCGCGCATTTGACGCTGCCGGACGGTTCAAAACCTGATGTAACCGCCTTAGCACCTTTAAAGATTGGCTACCGTTCGACCAATGAAATAATGACTGCAGCGAAAACAGTTATCGGTGAAAATAGCGTAAATACTGACTGGCACTCTACACGTCATGGTGCTCCGGTTGATGTTTTTCGTTTCCGGGAACGCGGTGCGATGGTTGCATTTCTTGCTGATACGCTGGAAGATCTAGCTATCCGTGAACCACTTGCCAGTGTCGCTGTTTTGACACGTACTCGAGAAACAGCCCTGGCACTCTATGAAGGATTACAAATATCCGATCTTGCTAATCTGCGATTCATCAGCGACCAGGAATTTTCATTCACTCCGGGAATTGATGTGACCGATATTTCGCAGACTAAGGGTCTGGAATTTGATACAGTTATCATTGCTGACGCGGATGCTTCTACTTACGGTCCTGACATTCGTTCCAGACAATTGTTGTATGTAGGTTTAACCAGAGCAGCTCATCAACTGTGGCTGCTGCATTGCGGTAACCCATCCAAGCTAATTTCCGGTATAGTGGAAAAATCACATTCAAATTGATTAATAATTTTAAAGATATTTAATGCAGCCGATTATTAACAGGCAGATAAGTGATTTAAAAGAATCCGCAACTTTGTTCATCAATCAACTTGCGCTGAAATTACGCAGTGAAGGACAGGATATTTGTCACCTGGGCTTTGGTGAATCACCTTTTCCTGTACCGGAACCGATGCAGGCTGCTTTGCGGGAAAACGCCCGACGCAAACAGTATATTTCCGGATACGGATTGCCCGAATTGCGACAGTCGGTTGCAGGTTTTTGTAAAAGCGAATTCGGCTACAATTATTCTTCTGAAAACATATTCATCGGCCCCGGCAGTAAAGAACTGATCTTCCAACTAGTTTACCTCTTGGAAGGACCTCTCATGGTACCTGCTCCAAGTTGGGTCAGTTACGGACCACAGGCAAATATACGCTCAAAATCCTTCATTCCAATTACTACAGACATCAAAAACGGTTATCGTTTACAGGCGGCGGAATTAGACAAAACATGTTCAGGAGAGGATAGTCCACAAAAAATTCTGATTCTTAATAATCCGAGTAATCCGACAGGAAGTGTCCATACTCAGGATGAATTAAGATCATTGGCGGAAGTTTGCAGGAAGCACGGAGTTATTGTAATTTCAGATGAAATTTATGCGTTGACAAAATTTGGAGTAATCCCATTTGAGGGCATTGCCGGGTATTATCCGGAAGGAACAATAACCACCAGCGGTGTTTCAAAAGCGTTTTCCGCAGGAGGTTGGCGGCTTGGCTATGCAATGATTCCGGATGAATTGAGTGAAATTACACGCCCGCTATCCGCATTTGTGAGTGAAACTTTCAGCTGTGTTAGTGCTCCGATTCAGTATGCAGTGCTGCCGGGATTTGAAAATTATGAATCAGTGAGAAATCATGTTGAGCTCTGTCGTGATATACATGGAGCAGCAGGGATATTTTTGCAGCAGAGATTTACTGAAATCGGCTTGAATTGTCCTGAGCCCCAAGGAGCTTTTTATCTGTTTCCGGATTTTGAAAATTTTAAGGATCTACTTTCTTCAAGAGGGATAAACAACAGTGAGGAATTGAGCAAAAGACTTTTGGAAGAAACCGGAGTAGCGCTGCTTCCGGGATCAGATTTTTATATGCCGGATGATTTTATGGGGGTACGTGTTGCAAGTGTTGATTATGATGGAGCGCAACTGATGCAGGATTTTCCTCAGAGTGGAAATGCAACTCTTGAAATGTACACGAGTCTATTCCCAAGATTAGCGGATGCCTGTGAACGTCTTGAAAATTGGCTACAGTGATTTTAAACTGCATATAACAAAATAATATATCTGCTCGTGTGCATTAAAATATTAGAGAAAAGGATTTAAGAATGAAATTGGTAAATGGATATTTGGGTAGAGATCTACAACTGGAAGGAAGTCTTGCAAGCAAAGATAGTATCCGCATTGATGGAAGTTATGTAGGCAGCATCAGCAGTAAACATATGGTAATCGTGGGCGCATCAGGTAAAGTTAAAGGTCAGATTGATGCACCGGTGATTCGGGTTGACGGTTGGGTGGAAGGCAATTTAAAAGCGACAAATCTGGTAGCCGTTATGGATAAGGCGAAAATCAAAGGAAACATCATTACACCGGTCGGTGGGCTCGAAATGAAAATTGGCAGTGAATTTGTCGGCAAATTCATCACTAATAAAGCAGACTAATTTGGGAATTCAATAATAAGCGTTTTGGAGAAGCTCCTTAAGCCGTCAGCTTTGTCATGCCTGAACTTTTCCTGTTTTCTGAGTTATCTACAGTTTTCGGTGCAGCGGCAAGAACCGGTTTTTCATTAGCTTTCGGAATATCCAAAATATTGATCCTAGTCGGTATTGCTGAAACGGGAGGCTGTGCTGATTGTGCTGTGTAGGTTTGCGGAACAGGTTTACTGTCTGTTCGCATCAAATCCGCGAATTTCGGCTGGCGCAGTAACTTAAGCAATGCCGGAGTTTTACTTTGGTCCCTGATTTCATTCTTGATCAACTCAGGCAAATCATCCACATTTTTCAATTTCAGTTCTACTGCCTCAGGTAGTTTTAACAGCATTTGACTATCTGCTTCACTCATTGCCTCAAGCTGTTTTTTAACCGCTCCTACAAAACCTTCAATTGCTGCATCCGGCAACTTTTCCTGGATCAGCAGGTTTTCTATTCTTGAGAGAACTTTTAGATACTGCGACGTCTCGTTGCGTTCCGCACCGTTTGCGTCAACAAGATTTTCAGCTGTTTTAACGCCTTGAGCCTTTGATCCTGTGACAGCTTGGTTTTCTTTATTCTGGATCTGCCGCTCCAGTCCGGTTTGTTTGTCTGGAATAGTTTTAGCAGTAACCTGCATAATTTAAGAAGAATGATGGGTAAAACTAGATGAATTGTATTGATTAATCTACCAGCATTCAGACATTCAAGTTTTAAGCCATTTTTTTAAGTTAAAAACCTGCGTTCTAACTTGATTTCAAGGCTAATTTACTGGATCATGGAATATAAAGTTTAATAATTTCAAGGTGCTCACTCTCGGAGAGACCTTTCCTCCAATAATAATATTAAAGTTATGTTACTGATTCCCGCAATTGATTTAAAAAACGGACGCTGTGTTAGACTCCTCCAGGGAGAGGCAGCCGCGGAAACGGTCTATTCAGATGACCCTGCCTCCATGGCTCGCTCCTTCGAAGATGCTGGAGCAAAACGTTTACATTTGGTTGATTTGGACGGAGCGTTTAAGGGGAAAGGTGCCAATCTAGTCAGTATTCGTTCAATTTTAAAAAATATTTCAATACCAGTCCAACTGGGCGGAGGTTTACGTAACGCGGAAAATATTGAAAAGATGTTTGAACTTGGAGTTTCGTCAGTCATAGTCGGGACCATGGCAGTCAAGAATCCGGATGTTCTGGAGGAGGTTATTAAACGCTTTACCGGAGAGAAAGTTATTCTGGGAATCGACGCACGTGACCGAAAAGTTTCGATAGAAGGCTGGCAGGAAGGAACTGAAATTGACGATGTCGAATTTGCTTTGCGTTGGAAAAAGTTTGGTATTCAAAGAATAGTTTTTACAGATATTGCCCGTGACGGTATGTTAAGCGGTCCAAATTTGGAGGCACTCGGTGATTTTGCACGGCGTACCGGCTTAAAAATCGTTGCTTCCGGTGGTGTTTCTTCAATGGAGGATCTTGAACTGCTTAAAACCCTGGAAGTGGACGGTGTCGATCAGGTAATCAGCGGAAAAGCAATTTACGAAGGAAAACTTGATTTAAAGGAAATATTCAAATGTTAGCACGCCGTATTATTCCATGTCTTGATATAAAAGCGGGCCGTGTGGTCAAAGGCACCAGTTTCGTCAGTTTACGTGATGCAGGAGATCCTCTGGAGCTTGCTCAGCGTTATAATGAACAGTCTGCAGATGAACTTGTTTTTCTCGATATTACTGCTTCCAATGAAAATCGGGGAACAACAATTGAACTGGCAACACGCTTGGCACGTGAATTGTTTATACCTTTTACTATAGGCGGTGGTATTTCTACACTTGATAATATACACGCTCTTGTAACTGCAGGTGCAGACAAGGTATCTGTAAATTCTTCCGCGATCAGTAACCCAAATCTAATTACAGAAGGAGCCAAACGTTTCGGTTCACAATGTATTGTGGTGGCAATTGATGCCAGAAAACGCGATTTGAGTAGACAAGATCAGCATGCAGACGACATCTCAAAATGGGAGGTCTTCAGTCACGGAGGAAGCCGCCCTACCGGTCTGGATGCAGTTGCCTGGGCGAGGGAAATGGAGTCACGAGGTGCGGGGGAAATATTATTAACCAGCATGGACACAGACGGTCACCAGCATGGATTTGAACTTGAATTAACCGCCGCAATAAGCGGCACCCTCAACATACCTGTCATTGCATCAGGTGGTGGGGGAGATTTTGAACATTTTCGGGACGCACTGACTATTGGCAAAGCCGATGCCGTTCTGGCCGCATCCGTTTTTCATTATGGTAAATATACAGTTTCTCAAGTAAAAGAATATCTTAGTGAACATTCAATACCTGTCCGTAAAGTATAATGTGCTCTTAAGCTAACAGAATTATGTCTATCAATACTGATAATTATCGATTTGTGCAGTTAGCTTCGCTTGCTTTACTTACTCTTTTTATCAGCAGTTCTGCTGATGTTTCTGCTTTTGAAGAACAGCAGGTACGTAAAGTAAACAAACGCGTCTGGTCAATTATCAAGGGAAAAGTAGTATTAGACAAATCCGCTTATTCAGTAAAGAGAGTCCGCATAACAACTCCAAAAGTCGAACTGATAAAACCACCTCCACCTGACGAAAAAGAAAGAATTCCTGCTGAAAAACTTAGAGGTATGGTGATTTCTAGCCTTGATTACAATATAAAATCAAACAAAAAGAAAGTACTCTCCAAATATGCATCTTCCTCAAAGGGTAGCGCAAAATCTTTTCATGAAAATAATCTTATGACGAGCAAATTTTGTAGTACCGCCACCTCTTCCTCTTTTTGCTTACGTGAAGACAAACCCAACACCCCTTACTTCGGTGAGTCCTCCAAAAAAAAGTCCCGTAAAAAAGATTTTAGTGATAGAAACACCTATAATAAAATCCAGCAATCAATCGAATTTGTTGAAGAATTGGTAAAGCAGTCAAACTACTGACAGCAGATGGATGCAAGTTATCAAAAGTTGATCAGACTGGCAGATACAATTTCGATGCGCGAAATGGACAGACACGCGCTTGAAGATTTGGGAATTCAGGGATTAGTTTTAATGGAAAACGCGGCCCGTAGCGTCGCGGATTGGCTGACAGAAAACAAATTAAAGAATGATCCTGACGCCCGTATAGTTGTTTGCTGCGGGAAAGGCAATAACGGAGGTGACGGATTCGCGATCGCGAGATTGCTGGCAAACCGCGGTTATGACATTCATGTCGTGGATGCAGGTGAAGCGAAAAAAGGTGATGCTCGAAAAAATCAATTATTGTGGGAACAATTTGGAGAAAGTGCTTCTTTCCCGGATGCAAATGCCTCCCGCCTGATAGAAGAAGCAGATGTCCTCATTGACGCTATTTTCGGAATCGGCATTGAGCAGCCAATAGAAGGTGCTTATCGGGAATGGATTGAAATTTTCAATTCAAACAAGACTGCATTACGTGTTGCCGTTGATATTCCTTCCGGAGTTTCTACTGACGAAAGTCAAATTTTAGGGATTGCAGCCCGTTGCCAGCACACCATTACTTTTCAAACAGGCAAGCCCGGTTGTTATCAACATCCGGGTGTTCTTTATTCCGGTAAAGTCCACATAGCAGATATCTCAATTCCAGAAATATGGCCTGAAAAACTTCCTGCAAAAGATTCTGCGTCAGAATCTTCAATAAATATTTCCACCCCCTGTACTTATTTGTTAACAGCAGAGTTTGTCCGTGAACTGATTCCTGAGCGTCTTCCAGACGCTCACAAGGGTTCTTCCGGACATTTACTTACAGTCTGCGGTTCCAGTGGCATGGGCGGTGCGGCAAGTCTCTCATCTACAGCTGCGTTAAAGAGCGGTGTCGGTTTGGTCAGTGCCTGCGTTCCAGGAGATCTTCGTGATCATCTTCCTGGACAGGCGGCGGAAGTAATGACAGTTAGTCCACACAATGCTTCAGAGTATTTTTCAGAAGAGCATGCAGATTTTGTGGAACAACTTGCTTCTGTTCGTAATGCCGTTGTACTCGGCTGCGGACTGGGAGTTCATTCTAAAACCGTGGCTTTTGTGCAGCAATTGACAAAACAACTGTCTGGTCCACTACTGATTGATGCAGACGGACTTAATAATCTGAATGAATCGGTTTTGCAGGAAAGAATTGGCACTGCTGTCATTACACCGCATCCACGCGAATTGTCTCGGCTTTGTGGACACAGTGTTACAGAAATTCAGCAAAACAGAATCTCGACCGTACGTAGATTAGCCCAAGAATGGAATGTGGTTCTGTTGCTCAAAGGTGCATATACAGTGATCGGCAGTCCTGATGGAAAAATATTCATCAATCCTACCGGAAATTCCGCGCTTGCCACTGCGGGTTCCGGAGATGTCCTCAGTGGTTTCATCGGCGGTTTTCTCGCACAAGGTCTATCACCACTTAACGCTGCTTTGACAGGAGCCTACATGCACGGCCTTGCTGCAGAATGTTTTACGCAAAAAACAAAAAACAAATACATGCTGGCAAGTGATCTTTTTGAAGGTTTGCGCTTAGCCAGAAATATGCTCAATACTTAGTGAACTTCTGGTAAAAAAATGGGCAATCTCTAACCATTTTTTTGTTTATCCTCTCCACAAAATATATATACTCTGGAGAATATTTTCAGTGACGATTTCCTTAAAATATATTAGTATGTACAGTATTTAGCTGTTACATATTATTCTTTGTGACTGTCATTCTTTCTTCAAGTTTACGGGAGATCGAACGTTCAATCGTAGAAGCAGCGATGGTTTTATGGACCACTCCCCTGAAAGTTTTTTTGTAATCACGTTGACCATCATAGAACCGGCACTGCTGGCTGCATGACTTTTGGGTTCCGCATTATAAAGTGAACTTTGAAAAGAAACGAAAACTAAAATCTATGCAGTTAAGCACCAAATCATCAAAATAATAAAGCATCAAAACAACTTTTAACATCAGAGACATTATGAATTTTGCAGAAAATACCTCAGAACTTCAACATTTTGACAGTCAACATCATCTGCACCCTTTTACAGATCCTAAAGATCTTCTAAAAGACGGGGCTCGTATAATTACACGCGCTGACGGGATATATCTCTGGGACTCAAACGGCGAAAAAATACTTGACGCCATGGCTGGCCTGTGGTGTGTCAACGTGGGATATGGACGTGAAAACCTGGCTAAGGTGGCCTATGAACAATTACAAGTTTTGCCTTATTACAACAGTTTTTTCAAAACAACAACCCCTCCTGCAATTACTCTCGCGAAAAAACTTGCCGAGATAACCCCTGAAGGATTCAACCACGTTTTTTTCACCAACTCTGGTTCTGAGGCAAATGACACAGTAGTTAGGACAGTCAGGCGCTATTGGCGCGTACTTGGAAAACCTGAGAAGCGTGTCATTATAAGCCGTAAAGAAGCTTATCACGGTAGTACAGTTGCCGCTGCAAGTTTAGGAGGAAAAAGTTTTGACCATGAAATGGACGGATTGCCAATCGCTGATATTATCCACATTGATCATCCATATTGGTATGGAAAAGGTGGAGACTTGTCAATGGATGAGTTTGGAATTAAAACCGCGCAATGCCTGGAAACTAAAATTAAGGAAATCGGTGAGGAAAAAGTTGCAGCATTTATCGGTGAGCCCATACAGGGTGCCGGCGGAGTGGTTGTCCCACCTGATACTTACTGGCCGGAAATTCAAAGAATTTGTAATAAATATGGAATCCTGCTGATTGCAGATGAAGTCATCTGCGGCTTTGGACGTACCGGGAAATGGTTTGGGAGCGAAACTTTTGATATAAAACCAGACTTGATGCCTATTGCAAAAGGACTGTCTTCAGGTTATTTGCCGATAGGCGGTGTTATGATGCATGACCGCGTTATGGATGTGTTGATTGAAAAAGGCGGTGAATTTGCGCACGGTTTCACTTATTCAGGACATCCCGCCGCATGTGCTGTGGCGCTTGAAAATATTAAAATAATTGAGGATGAAAAACTCGTTGAAAAAGTTGCTAACGAAACCGGTCCTTACCTGAAAAAACGTTGGAAGGAATTTGTAAACCATCCTTTAGTCGGTGAAGTTCGCAACGTTGGGCTACTTGGGGCAATTGAGCTGGTGGAAAATAAAGAAACAAGAAAGTTCTTTCCCAGCGATAAAAAAGTTGGCGATGCATGCAAAACTATTTGTTTTGAGAACAATATTGTAATGCGTGCTCTGAAAGACACCATGGTTGTCTCACCACCTTTGACCATTACAGTTGAGCAAATTGACGAAATGTCTGATTTGATTAAACTGTCTCTTGACCAGACTGCAGAGAAATTTGGGATAAAATAGAAAGCTGTTTAAACAAAAATACAGACTTTCTAAGAACTCAAAACTGAAACCGTTTAATCCACCACGGTTTTTAGGCTGGAAAAGGACCTCCTCTTTTTGATGATGGCAGGGCATTTTAAATCTCTGATACATTACTCCTACTGATACGAAAACAGGCCCGGAACAGCTTTGAACAGGCAGAAATTTTGCCCGAATATTTCGGCAATTATTTTTGCTGTTTATTTTCCAATTTGAAATACGGTGAACAAACCCGTTTTTTAAGCAGGTTTGTAGCGCATTAATATGACTGGTTTTTAAAAACCGTTTAATTTGCAGACTCTGCGATTTGTTTGAAATAAAACACAAGTCCTGCTAACCTCAAAGACAGTCCATTTCAATCTTTACATGCAAGCTGAATGAATCCTGAATCCTGAAACTTTAATGCCTGCTTTCTCCACAAAAATAGATAACCAGTCAGAAGACTTCCAAAAAAACTCGGAACAAATGGGGAAGTTAGTAGACGATCTCCGGCAGAAACTTCAAAAATCTGCTTTAGGTGGAAGTGAAAAAGCACGTAAAAAACACCTTGAACGCGGAAAACTTCTGTCACGAGACCGGGTACGTTTGTTACTTGACGCAGGCAGTCCTTTTTTAGAATTTTCTCCTCTGGCTGCAGATGATTTATATGATGACAATGTTCCTGCTGCCGGAATAATTAGCGGTATAGGCCGTGTCTCTGGAATAGAAGCGATGATTGTAGCAAATGACGCAACTGTCAAAGGAGGTACTTATTATCCCATGACCGTTAAAAAACATTTGCGCGCACAGGAAATAGCGCTCGAAAATCACCTGCCCTGCATTTACCTGGTTGATTCCGGAGGTGCTTTCCTGCCAAGGCAAGATGAGGTATTTCCAGACAAAGAACATTTCGGGCGGATTTTCTATAATCAGGCAAATTTATCTGCCAGAGGCATTTCCCAAATTGCAGTGGTAATGGGGTCCTGCACTGCCGGCGGTGCGTATGTCCCTGCAATGAGCGATGAAAATGTGATCGTCAGGGAACAGGGTACAATCTTTTTAGGTGGGCCCCCTTTGGTGAAAGCGGCAACCGGACAATCTGTAACAGCCGAAGAACTGGGCGGGGGTGAAATTCACAGCAGGGTTTCCGGAGTTACTGATCATCTTGCGCAAAATGATGCTCACGCCTTAAGTATTACCAGGGAAATAGTGGCAGGACTGAATCGTAAAAAAGAAATACCAGTGCAGACAAAACCTGTAGTAGATCCGCTTTATGCGCAACAGGAACTGCATGGAATTCTTCCAATAGATAACCGGCAATTTTTTGATGTACGTGAAGTGATTGCGCGGCTGGTTGACGCATCTGAATTTCATGAATTCAAGGCGCTTTACGGAACAACACTGGTGACTGCTTTTGCACACATTCACGGCTACCCTGTCGGTATTGTAGCCAATAACGGGATCCTGTTTTCTGAGTCCGCACTCAAAGGTGCGCACTTTGTGGAATTGTGTAATCAACGTGGAATTCCACTGATCTTTCTGCAGAATATAACTGGATTTATGGTAGGACAGGAATACGAACACGGCGGAATTGCCAAAGACGGAGCTAAAATGGTGACAGCTGTTTCCTGTGCGAAAGTTCCAAAATTTACCATAATCATTGGGGGTTCACATGGTGCGGGGAATTACGGTATGTGCGGCAGAGCCTATAGTCCGCGGATGCTCTGGACATGGCCCAATGCCCGTATTTCTGTGATGGGCGGCGAACAGGCCGCTTCTGTACTGGCAACTGTTAAACGGGAAAATATTGAGGCTTCCGGGAAAAAATGGAGCACCAGTGAGGAGGAGGAATTTAAGCGGCCCATTCGTGAACAATATGAAAATCAGGGGCATCCGTATTACGCGACTGCCCGTCTTTGGGACGATGGGATCATCGATCCTGCTGACACAAGAATGGTGCTCGGATTGGCCCTCTCCGCTGCATTTAACGCACCGCTTGAAAAAACTGACTATGGGGTCTTCAGAATGTGAATACTCCTGCTAAAAACTGGCTTGAATACTGCATTTAGCAAATGATAAAACTTAATTTATCTTGCTGATTTACAGCAAATAATCCGGATTATATTTGCTGGAAGTGATAGGTGTATTCATTCAAGAAAAGCAAATCGTTTATGTTGAAGTTGGTACTATGAAACATACAAATTTTCCAGGAGACGTTTACTAAGCTTATTTTATAAAATGACACCAAAATTTACCTGTGAAACTATTCCTCTGCACAGTACGGCTAGTGACGCAACTTTTGAAATTGACGTCTGGCGGTACTTCCATCCGGATGCAACCAAGACGGTTTATCTGCAGGCAGGAATTCATGGCATAGAACTGACTGGCATTCCGGTCGTGCATGAATTCATGAAAGAAATTGAAGCTAACCAGCTTGCTTACAATTTCATTTGTGTCCCTCTTTCAAATCCAATGGGTCTGGACAGTCAGATCATGGGAGTGCAGACTGGGTACAATAACCTTCACACCAACCAGCAAAACTGCTGGAACTGGAACAGAATTGGTAATTTAAAGGATGAGCCAAGCCAGGAAGGACGCTGGATCAAGACTTTACTGGACTTGTCGGCGCCGGCAGATATTGTCCTTGATCTCCACACCGCAGGAATAGAGACAGCACCACATATTTACTTTCACAAGACAGAAATAGAACACGTTACTGGTCTGGGGATTCCTCACCTGCTGTCCTGGGAAATACCATCCAATAGTTTTTCAGATACTAATTTTCAGCGTGGAAAAGTAGCATTGACCTTTGAACTGTCTTCCAGTCGTAGTGTACATGGTGAGTGGGTTAAAGAAAGCCTGATTTACCTGAGGCGTTTTTTCGGACTGCTGCCTAAAGTTGAAGGATCAAAAATATGGCAAACAGAAACGCAGCTTAAAAAGTGGTATTCTCCAGCCGGAGGGATTCTCTGCTGGCACAAAGATGCAGGTGACGCGGTTACAGAAGGTGATGTGATCGCCACTCTTTATACACGAAAAGGCAGTTTGGAATTGCAATCACCATATACAGGTGTACTACTGCTCAAAAATCCAATTCATGCACCTCACGAAAGACAGGATCTGGCAAAATTTCTGGTTGAATAAGTTTTGGACAGACTATACAATTATTTTGTACTGTTAATAATTACAGTCTAGAAGTAGTGTCTAAAATCCACCCGCACCAGAATCAGCAATCCTGAAATGAAATAAATCCTGAGGCTCCTCAGGGGAGGATTATTCCGATCAAAGGCAAAAATAATATTGAATTCCGGATCATGTCCTGGATGACAAGAAAACACTTTGTCAATAAGAACTTAATTAAGAACACAAAATAAATAATGGAAGAAGAACCACACACACTGGGCCTTGCCTTAGGCGGAGGCGCCTTTCGGGGAACTGCACATCTCGGAGTTTTGAAAGCGTTAGAAGAAGAAGGCCTACGCCCTGGGTTTTTGTGCGGGACCAGTGCCGGTGCAATGGCTGCAGCTTTTTATGCATTCGGCATGTCGCCTGAAGAAATTCGAAACATTGCACGTAATTTACGTTGGTTAAAAGCAACTAATTTAACTTTTTCAAAACTGGGTCTTCTTTCAAATAATGAAATCGGCAAGTTCATTGAAAAATATCTGGGGGACGTACTAATTGAAGATTCGTCAATTCCACTGGCAATTGTGGCAGCGGACATCTCAACCGGTGAAAAAGTTGTTTTTAAAACCGGAAGTCTTGCAGATGCAATTATGGCCAGCACCTGCATTCCGGGGGTTTTTATGCCGGCCCAGATTAATGGTCGAATGCTGGTAGATGGGGCAATTGTAGAAAATGTCCCGGTGAAGGTTCTCAAAGAAATGGGGGCAAAGGTTTGTGTCGGAGTTGACTTAGGCAGCGGAGGTTACCGACAACCGGAATCACTGGTGGAAGTTTTGCTGAATGCCTTCAGTATCGCTATTGACCGCACGATCCATCACCAGCGTGACCAGGCGGACTTGATCATCAAGCCCTCACTTGCGGGATACAGTTTGACCGATTCCGGAAATTCGATAAAACTTTATGCGGAAGGCTACCGCAGTGGAATAATGGCGCTGGATGAAATAAAGATTCTTGTAGAAAAAGCCGGGCCTTCTTCTCTAGAAGTCCTCGAGCAGAAATTCAAAAGCTGGCTGGAAATATGACTGACCGTTACGCTGAAAAACTCATCATTCCATACTTTTCCACGATTGAATAATTCCTAAGCCCATATCGGGTTGTTTTTGTAACAAATAACAAAAACCTTATCTTTAATCTTAGCTATTGAAAAATGTCTGAAATATCTTTGCTGGCGATTGCACTTGGCGGCGCTTGTGGTTCTGTCTCCAGATTTTTAGTTGCCAGAGAAATGGGACGCCGTCTCGGAGATTTTCTGCCTTACGGAACACTGGCAGTAAATGTATTGGGTTCACTGGCACTGGGTTGGCTGGCGACTGTCTTTCTTGATCGACCGGAAATCAACAGCGCTCTTCGGCTTGGCATAGCTGTCGGATTTTTGGGAGCCTTCACCACTTTTTCGACTTTCAGCTTAGAATCTGTTCAACTATTACTTAACGGTGCCGTCTGGCGAGCTATGCTCAATATCGCAGTCAATACTGTAGTCTGCCTTGGAATGTGCTATCTCGGTATGCAGTTAGCCCGCTTTAGTTGATGCACTAAGACTCTAGGTCAGGGAGAGTTTTTAGCAGGTACGAGTTTAAGATTTCTTTTCGCGGCGATTTTCCTTTGCCACATTTTTCCCAGTTGTTCACGTGTAACATTTGGGACCCCAGTATCAGACCTCAGTGCGGATTGACCACGCTTAATCACCGGAATTCCTGAAGGCACGAGCTTTAAGTGTTTATCCTCATCCTCCTCTATCAGCGCAAATTCGAAAAAACCACTGCTTTTACTTTTGACCAGCACCTGTTTATTTTGTGTTTCAATCCAACTGAAATTCTCGTCACCTTTGAGATGAGCTTGAAAGGTCGAGCCGTCCGGTTGGGCGAAGGTGATTAAATAAGGCGCAGCCGGCACCGCCATTAAATTCATGGCAAAACCGCTGAGCAGAACAATAGTCAAACTGATGAGTTTCATATTTCTCTTATTTGCTGATGGTTAAAGTCATATTGTCACCGGCTGCACTGATACTCGTGACGCTGATTCCCGAAGAAGAGTTGTCGTATAGTTTGCTATCCGGGGTACTGCTGTTATCAAAGGTCGCGCTGTTGGCACTATAAAAGAGGTGTGTAGTCCGGCCTTGGGAGGAACCGTTGTCCAGATCAGCATTATTTGCCTCCTCCAGGTCAACCAACGGTGGGGATTCGTTCATGCAACTATTATCAGCATAACAAGTACTAAGAATATCCTTTACATGCCAGATTGCTGCACCGCCGCTATAGCTACTGCCGACTGAGTAAATCGAACTGTTGTCCAGCAGAAGCATATTTAAACCTTGATCATAACCACCTGAACTGCGGTTTTCAAAGAGGAAGTATTCATCGCTGGTTGAAGTTGTGGCTTTGTAGATCCCGCATGAGTTGGCGTGAGTACTGCTCTGATAAACAGCAGGCAATGTGATGTTGCTTGTTCCGTTGTCTACCGTTTGAGGAACACATACACTAATTTTTTCTTTAGACCAGGCGCTGAAATGTACCGGCGTCGCACCAGGATATTCACTGCTTGATTTATAACCCCAGGCTCCGCCTCCCATCAGGCCAAAAGAACCAATACCTGAACTTATTGGTGTTAGTCTAGTTTCATATAAATCCGGAAGAAGGAAGTAGGCATGTCCAAGTTCGTGAGCCATCACACCAATCGACGCATCCCAGGTGTTACTCGAACTTGAGCCCTGACGTTCCCCAAACTGTGAGTAACCGTTTTGCCCGTAGGATGAAGTATTAGATCCTAACAAATTTACATTGTCCAGCGTCATATAATATTCGCCTGATTCAACTGTAACAAAACCATCCCCATTAGCATCACAGTATATTGAAGTAGCTTGTCCCCAAACGCCGCCGGGAGAATTGATTCCTGATGAGCTTTCTCCACCCGCCACCAGAAACATCACCTGCAATTCGCTCACGCTAAGTTTACCGTTGCTGTCTGTATCATAAGCAGCAAAATTAATGCTTGAATCTGCTTCAGTGATTGCTTTTGCAGCATAACAGGCCCAGGAGTTTTTCTGGGTGTTAGGATGGTTTTCCGGCATATTAACTGTTATAACTCCGTCATTGGAACAGCCGGATGTCTCAGTAGCAGGAGTAAATTGATATTTGTCATAAGTAGTTTCAGCCAAATAATGATTCATTTGTCCCTCACTGGTACCAAACATTTTACTTGCCCAAGTTGTTTCGTCACTGTTAAAACATGCATTATTATACTGCACGCGAACAACCAGTAATGGGATCTTCGTGGAGGCCGTTAATGTGCTGTTTACTGTGCACGAACCTTTATCAGAAGGCGTAGTTGTATAACATGGAGAAGAAGAAGTTGAACTTGCCTCTTCCTCTTTTTTGCTGCAAGAAAGGATAAATAAGAGCAGAGAGACAAAAAGTATGAGGAATAAACCAACAGATTTCCGTGAGTGCTTCATCAAGTACATACTATTTTTTTAAAATTAAAGTTAAAGAGAAACCTATAACCGGATAAAGGTAAAGCAGATCATAAAAAACGGTGCGGAATGGCGGAGAGAGAGGGATTCGAACCCTCGGTACGGTTGCCCGCACACGTGATTTCCAATCACGCACCTTCGGCCACTCGGTCACCTCTCCGGAACAAAATTAATTTGCATAATGAAAGCAAATTCAAGCCTAACAATTCTAACTGAGCAAGTCGGTCCGTGCAAGCTTTTTGCAAAGCATTCTCCTGATTTATCTTTACATTCTTAGCTTTTGCTTGTCTTAGTCTAGCAGGCTTTGTATGCTATAATATTATTTTTATTCTAAACAATTTCAACGTACTTTTATGAATTTACTTAATTACAAACACAGTATTCCATCGTTATTCATTTTAAGCGGCAGGATTTATCAAAAGAATTTCATTTCAATTTTGTTTTTAACAGCGGCATTGGTGGCACCAGCATTTTTTATGGGTTTTGCCGGCTGGGGAGAAACTGAGAGTATCGTATTTTTTCTTTCAGTACATTTATTGGAAGGTGCAATCACGCTTGGGGTCATCGGCTTAGCTTTCGGTAGTTTTTTTCCCACACTTTCCATCCTGCGCGCCTTTCGCTCACCATTGTTTCTGGGGTCAATACACGTAGCTATTTTGCAGTATCTACTTTTCATCACGGGTGTGATGGGACTGACACTGCCGTTTCCTTTCAGCATTCTGGTAGTGACCCTCTGGCTGGGTGGATTATTACTGACTTCGATGGCGCAGCCGGTATTCATCGTAGAAGGAGTTCGCGGGATGCGTGCGCTGCTACGGAGCATACAGCTTGCACGGGGTGATTTGTCACGTGTTTTTATTGTAGTTGTGATCAGTACTGTTTTACAGTTCGTTGTTTTTGCATTGCTTTTCAGCATTTTTATGCCGGACTTGAATTTAAATATCGAACCAGATGAAAGCGGGGCGCTGCCAATTTTACTGTCCGAAATATTGAATGATCCCGGAGTTACAATGGCAATCCGCTGGTCGCAATATTTGGCGTCGCTTCTCTTTTATCCATTTGCCTCACTACTGAGTACATTCCTCTATTTCGATTTAGCACAACGTCAGCAGGTACTAAATCTGGAGCATCTCGAAAAATTTTCAAATCAGCTCTTTGGCACAGACATTAATGAAAAAGCAGCAGCGGATAAAGAGGCGACTGAACAGGAAATCATCGAAACACCGGTAGCGGAAATTGTCGATCCTGAACCTTCCGCGGAAGATAAAGAAAAATGAAAATTCGCTCTGCAGAATTTATCCTCAGTGCTTCATCTCCCTGGCAGTTCCCTTCACCGACACTCCCTGAAATTGCCTTTGCTGGTCGTTCAAATGTGGGTAAATCCACACTGATAAATTCTCTGCTTAACCGTAAAAAACTGGTTAAAACCAGTTCCACACCGGGAAAAACTCAGCTGATAAATTTTTTTAAGATCAATGACAAATTTCACTTTGTTGACCTTCCAGGATACGGATTTGCTAAAGTTCCGGAAACGGTTCGCCAACAATGGCAGCGGCTGATTGAGGCTTATCTGCAGGAGCGTGAATCCCTCCGCAACGTTGTGCTGATTATTGACAGTAGACACGGGCCAACCTCACAGGATCGGCAGCTCAAGGAGTGGTTGGACTATTATGACCGCCCGGTATTAATTGTAGCGAGTAAAATTGACAAATTAAAACGTGGTCAGATTCAGAAACATTTAAAAATAATTAGGCAGGATCTCTCACTCGACACAACGCCGCTGGCGCATTCTTCTTTAGAAAAAGGGAGGCGTGACGAAATTTGGAAAAATCTAAATCCGTGGCTTGATGAATAAAGAGGTACCTGTAAACGGTTCTATAATAATGTTATTCCGAGTTAAACAAGAAATCTCTTAAAAGCTGGAGCGCTGGTATCATTAGGATTTCTCAATACTTTCGGAATTTGACGAAAGAAATCCCGACTGTGCATCTCCGGGATTTAAGTTCAACCCTCGGAATTTACGATCTCAATCTGTGAGAAGAAGTAAGAACTTTCAATAGCAGCATTTTCCAGACTGTCTGAACCGTGTACGGTATTCTCGCCTAGACTTTCAGCAAAATCACGTCTGATAGTACCCTCATCCGCATCATCAGGATTGGTTGCACCCATAATTTCACGGTGATGCAGCACCGCATTTTCGCCTTCCAGAATTGAGACCACAACCGGTCCGG
>Ga0208408_1000351_pt1 | contig 31904 bp, 17 predicted proteins | sample ETNtaG_4_FD_185776 | JGI IMG/M metagenome (GOLD analysis project Ga0208408, IMG submission 185776) | Marine microbial and viral communities from oxygen minimum zone, Eastern Pacific Ocean - ETNP201406SV67 (SPAdes) (version 2) | ecosystem: Environmental > Aquatic > Marine > Oceanic ... | reverse complement strand
GCAGAGCCCCAGCCGAAGCCATCATCCTGTCCATCTTCAAGCTCAAAACCGGCATTGCTGAGCACATTTTTTGAACCAGTCAGTTTGAAATCATCCAGGATGATTGTACCATGATTCCAGGTACTGTCTCCACCGCCATCGATGGAGAATTCAAAATGGAACCCGCCTATGGCATCACTGTCAAGTTCACCATTACCAGGATCACCAGCCCAACCGGTCAGGTTAAACCCTCCGCCATCCCAAGAATCGTTTCTCTCAAGAGGCATGGTAATGGTATTCCACCCCGGCGCGTTATCCAGGATATAATGGAAAGAATAATAATACTCACCCAGTCCATCGTAGTTGGCTGGATCTGCAACATCTCCGTAGTCGCTAAGGTTAACCCTCAAATGAACTGTCTGAGTGCCACCATCTGATTGTATCTGTGCGACCGAATTGTAATAAGAGAATGAAATACTGTCATAACCCGACCAGTCCCAGACTCCACCGGTCCTGGGAAGCAATGTAAGATCATTGTCAAAAATCGCATCCCAAGATTCTGCCCGTGCCGGTTCATCTGTTACAAGTTTAAAGGTCCAGAACACTCCTGTTCCACATTCAATAACTACAGTCATTGTATTGTTATTATCTGAAAGGGTTACAGTATAAGTGATTGATTCTGGAACTGCAGGAGGAGTATCGGAACTCAATTCTCCTTCATTAACAGCTTTAGGGAGTCCAAGAAAGGCACCTAATCCATTGAGTGTAACCGTGCCGGTGCCTGGGTTATAATCCCAGGTCGCCGCATTAGAACCATCGTGGGGTGCAACAGGTGCTCCGCACTGATCTGAGGATACACCCTGCCAAGCTTCAAGCCAGGTCTCAGTACCCAGAACATTATTAAATGAACCGTCTGCGTTAAAAACATATTGATCATCAAAAAAGCAAGCTCTTGCAGTAACATCTTCCGCAGAGTTTGACCACCAGCTTCCATCATTAGCAGCTGGACCGACCATCAATGCACCTGCTTCTGGAGCCATTTTCCAGGCTCCTTCAAAAGGCGATCCTGTCCCACCAACTTTTACAAATTGAAAGGTCCAGAATACTCCTGTTCCACATTCAATAACTACAGTCATATCACTTCCGGAAAGGGTTACATTATAAGTGATTGATTCTGGAACTGCAGGAGGAGTATCGGAACTCAATTCTCCTTCATTAACAGCTTTAGGGAGTCCAAGAAAGGCACCAATTCCATTAAGGGTAACATTGCCCGTACCTGTATTATAATCCCATGTGGCTGCATTGGAACCGTCGTGAGGCGCAACAGGTGCTCCGCACTGATCTGAGTCTACTCCCTGCCAAGTTTCAAGCCAGGTTTCAGTACCCAGAACATTATTAAATGAACCGTCTGCGTTAAAAACATACTGATCATCAAAATAGCAAGCTCTTGCAGTAACATCTTCCGCAGAGTTTGACCACCAGCTTCCATCATTAGCAGCTGGACCGACCATCAATGCACCAGCTACTGGCGCCATCATCCAAGTACCTTCAATAGGTGATCCTGACCCATCATCGCCACCACCCGACATATGGAAAATTTTAGCATAGCCTCCCCAAGCTTCTATGTTATGCGCACTGTAGTCAAGCTGCATGGCTCCAGCACCTTCAGAAACCGGATCCGCAACGTAACTCACATTCACAAAGCTAAGAGTGCTGTCAGAATTTTCAGAAGCATCATACCCCCAATAGTTTGGGTCTGCAGGTGCCGCGTCAAAGTTGTTTATCATCTGGCCATAGTCCAGCTGCCCAAAAAGACAGAAAGGCACCAGGATCACAGATAAAGTTGTTACCATTTTTTTCATGATATTACTCCTCATATGCAATGTTTTATTCAATTAAGTTTCGAATTGTGAATTTCCAAGACCGCCTATTCTAATATAATTTGCAAAATAATGCAACAATATTTCATTATTTTTACAAAATATTTGCATATAATTTTCATATTTGTGGAAATTTTTTGCATTTCTTCTATTTAATCTTTACTTTCAATGGATCATTTTTCATTAATAAAAAAGGCAAGTAAAGCATTGCGTGTAACGTTGAAACATATAGCTGATGATACGGGAATGTCTATTGCTACAGTATCAAGGGCACTGAATCGCAGCAAGAGAAAACATACTCCAAGCGAAGAAATAATTTATGCTTCAGCACGAAAGCTTGGTTATCCTTTTATTGGGGGGGATACAATTGATGAAGATCAATTAACAGTAGCCCTGGTTACGGAAGTACACGAAGGTGAATTTTATTCTTCTCTATTCCATGGTTTTTACAGGGCCAGTAAAAAAACCGCTTCTGATGTCCTTTTCGTAAACCTGGCAAAACACAGCGATGATCCCATCGAACACATTATTAATTTGAGCAAAAAATACAGCGGTATCTGTCTTTTCCTTCCGAACCTGGATAAAATAGATTATAGCCGTTTAAAAGAAGGGGTGGGTCAGTATCCAATATTATCATTAACGCCTATGAAAAATTCAAAGATCGATACAATTTCTTTTGACTCTTACAGCGGCGGTTATATGATAGCTGAATATTTTGAAGAGTTGGGCTATACAAAATTTGGATTTATATCAGGGCCGCCAGCTGCGGTTGATGCCGTATTTCGCAAGAACGGATTTTTAGACCATATTCACGAAAGTAATGAACTGGAGTTGGTCTGGTCATTTGCAGGAGATTTTAGTCTCTCTTCGGGGAAAGCAGCTTTCAATGATTTTAAAAATACGGGCCTGAAAGACATTGCTATTTTTGGATGTAATGACCATACCTGTTTTGGGTTTATGAAAGGTGCCATTGAAAATGGCTATCAAATACCGGATGATTTTATTATCGCCGGCTACGATAATCTTTCTTTTTGTAAGACATTCACTCCGGAATTAACATCCATTGCCACAGACTTTTACAAGCTGGGAAAAAAAGCAATTCGTATTATTGAAAATATGGTAGCTGATGGAAGTGACAGTCTTGGACATAAGACCATGTTACCTGTGGAAATCAAGACCAGAGGCAGCACATATATGGATGGTTGATTCAGCCCAAATATTTTGTTTAATGACTACATTATAAATCTTTTTATTGGTTTGTTGCTTTGTATTACAACATCATGCAAAGCGGCAGATAACACAACCCATGTACCAGGGTGGAATTTGATTTGGCAGGATGAGTTCGACTACCCGTTAACAAGTTTAGAAGAGCATTGGAATTTTGAAATAGGTTATGGTAATAATGGCTGGGGCAATAATGAATGGCAAGAGTATACAACGGAAAATGTTGAGATTATTGAAGGCAGCTTAGTAATCACTGCTAGGTCTAGCAGGAAGCCTGGTAAAAGGGATGGCAGTATCACATCGTCCAGGTTAACTACACTTGGCAAGTTTCAATTTGAGCCAGGCGTACGAATCTTATCCCGCATTAAACTACCATGGGGGCAAGGTATCTGGCCTGCATTTTGGGCACTTGGGAGTAATCATTCTTCTATTGGCTGGCCTACATGCGGCGAGATCGATATACTGGAAATGATTGGTGGAAATCCGATTTCAAATGCTAATAATCATACGATTCATTCAACAGCACACTGGAATGATAATTTCGATAGTCATAACTACAAACATGCCCAGTACGGCAAACATAAAGTAATTGAAAATTCATTATCGGATGAATATCATATATTTGAACTTATCTATGCCAATGACCATCTAGAGACCAAAATTGACGGGGATTCAATTTTTAAGATGGATACTAAAGCCGGTAAAGTTGTAAAACCATTCCACAACTCCTTTTACTTAATTTTGAACCTTGCTGTGGGAGGAAACTGGCCAGGGAGCCCTACTCCAGAAACAATTTTTCCTCAGAAAATGTATATAGATTATATTCGCGTTTATCAGCGATAAATTTGTTTAAATGCGATTGGACAATATGAGATTCACACTTATGGTCGCCTTTGGGCTTATTGTATTCAATGGCTGTAAAAATAAAGAAAATCAAAACGCACGCCGGGGATTAATAATTTTTCAAGAATCCCAAATATCATGGGTGCGAAACTTTAATCCTTTGAGTCCTGCAGGCGCGGCAAGGTGGCCAACTTCCGCAGGTATTTATGAACCATTATTTATTTATAACTCCATGTCAGGGGAATATGTGCCATGGCTCGCGCTCGATTATAAATGGGATAAAGGCAATAAAGTTCTGGAAATGCTGATTCGTGATGGTGTAAAATGGTCTGACGGAGAACCATTTTCCGCGGAGGACGTCGCTTTTACGTTTAATGTAAAAAGAAAACACCGTGCTCTAGATACTCGGGATTCCTGGGGATATTTAAAGGAAGTAATTGCAATGTCCGATACTATTGTAAAATTCGAGTTCAAACGAATTTACGTCCCTGGATTTGATGCTCTTGCCACACAATCAATCGTTGCAAAGCACATATGGGACAAAATAGACGACCCAGTGAAATATTCCAATCCAAACCCTGTTGGAACGGGACCTTATACGGAAATTATTCGATTTGATAGTCAATTGTGGGAACTGGGGAAAAACCCCAACTACTGGCAAAAAGGAAAGCCGCATATAAACAAACTCATTTTTCCAACCTACCCCAGCAATGAACAGGTTACACTTGCATTACTTAGCGGCAACCTGGATTGGGCAGGAGCCTTCATTCCCGCTGTTGATCGTGTCTTCGTATCAAAAGATACTGAACATCACAAGTATTGGTTTCCGCTGACGGGTCACACAACCTTTCTTCATACGAATACGCAGGATCCTATACTCAGTGACGTGAGGGTACGAAAAGCAATCAGTTACGCGATTGACCGCGAACTCGTGGTTAAGGTTGGCATGTATAATTATACCGAACCAGCACATGTGTCGGGCGTATCTGGCCCCATGTCTAAGTGGCATTCGCCATATTTAAATCAGAGAGAAGACTGGACTGTATATGACCCGGTAAAGGCAAATATGCTATTAAATGATGCCGGCTTCAATAAAGATGAAACAGGTCTGAGGCATACGCAGGATGGACACCTACTGGAATTCGATATTATCATTGTATCAGGTTGGAGCGATTGGATACGATCCGCTCAAGTCGTAAGTCAAAATCTTAAAAACGTTGGAATAAAAGCAAAAGTGAAAACCTACGATTTCGGAGCCTGGATAAGCCGCATGCAAAAAGGCGAATTTGAGTTGGCCATCGGCTGGGCCGAAAAAGGAACCACGCCTTATGCCCTTTATAGAGGTATGATGTCTTCCGAGTATTTGCAACCGATAGGCGAAACTGCCGACGTAAATTGGCACCGTTTCAGTGTGGCTTCCGCAGACTCACTTTTCAGAGAGTACGAACGAACGTCTGATCAGAACGAAATAACAGAAATCATATACAAACTACAACATTTATTTATTGAGCATGCGCCATCGGTGCCTCTTTTTGCAGAACCATCTTGGGCGGAATGCAATACAAAATATTTTAAAAATTTCCCGAGTGCAGAGAATCCATACGCAACCTTGTCCCCCAATTATGCTCCAGAAAATTTATTTGTATTGGTGAACGTACAAAACCGATGAATCAGTCATTAAACTATCTACTAAGGCGATTAGGATTTTATTTCATAGCGGCATGGGCGGCATTAACGCTTAATTTTTTCATTCCAAGGCTGATGCCAGGAGATCCGGCCGCTATTATTTTTGCCCGATTTCGAGGCAAACTCAAACCTGAAGCAATAAATGCTCTTCGTGAAACCTTTGGTTTAACCGATGAACCCCTGTTGGGGCAATACTGGTCTTACTTAAAAAGCATTTTACAGGGAGACCTGGGAATTTCAATTGCATATTTCCCTGAGCCAGTGACGAACATAATCTCCAGCGCCCTTCTTTGGACGATTTTTCTTGCTGGGTTTTCCCTAATTATTTCCTTCTCTTTAGGTACCCTATTGGGAACCATCATTGCCTGGAAAAGAAGTGGTAAACTGGATTCTACCCTTCCGCCTGTTCTGGCATTTGTGGGCGCATTTCCCTATTTCTGGTTGGCCATGGTAGCGCTGTATATTTTTGGTTTTGAACTGAGCTGGTTTCCTCTTGGCCATGCATATGGAGATGATGTAACGCCTGGGTTCAATATGCCTTTCATCTTGAGTGCACTGTATCATGCTGCACTCCCGGCACTGACCATGATCCTGGTAAGCCTTGGCGGCTGGATGCTTTCAATGCGCAATATTATGATCACCACTCTCGGCACTGATTATATTTCTTTTGCCCATGCAAAGGGGCTTTCTTCACGCCTAATTATGCTGCGCTATGCGGCACGGAATGCAATCTTGCCAAATTTCACCGGGTTTGGAATGGCCTTGGGTTTTGTACTCAGTGGCGCACTATTAACAGAGATCATTTTTTCTTACCCGGGGCAAGGATATCTGCTGCTGCAAGCGGTACGGGCTCAAGATTTCCCGCTCATGCAGGGATTGTTCATGACAATTACATTTGCGGTACTGGCTGCAAATTGGATGGTGGATATTGCCGTCTTGTTTTTTGATCCAAGGACAAGGAAATAAACGTAGTATGGACAATAACCAGGACAGCATTTTTACTCGCTGGATCATCGGCATCCTCCGAAACCGCAAGGCAATAACAGGTGTTGTGATCATTTTCCTTTTCATTTTTCTTGCTGCGTTGGGTCCTTTCATTACCCAGGATCCCACAGCATTTTTGAGCACGCCGCTTTCACCTCCTTCATGGGAACACTGGCTAGGAACCAATGGTCAGGGCCAGGACGTCCTGGCCCAGACTATTTCAGGAGCACGACAGACGTTACTGGTTGGTTTCACCACTGGCATTATGGTTGTCCTGATCGGTGCACTGATTGGCGGAATATCTGGGTACTATAGTGGTCGTATTGATGATTTTCTATCTCTACTGATCAATGTATTCCTGGTTATGCCGGGCCTGCCGCTGATGGTGATCCTGGCCAGTTGGCTACCGCCAGGACCTGCAACGTTAACGGGCGTATTAGTGCTTACAGGGTGGGCCTGGAATGCCCGTGTAATTCGTTCCCAGATGATGACATTTCGAAGTCGCGATTTTGTATCAGCCGCAATTGTCAGTGGGGAGCATAACATCAGAATTATTGTCCTGGAAATTATGCCGCGCATGCTCTCTCTCCTTGCCTCTTCTTTCATTGGTGCGTCTATTTATGCCATTGGCGCACAAGTGGGATTGGAGTTTTTGGGATTGGGCGATGTAAGCACCGTTACTTGGGGCACCAACCTTTACTGGGCCAGCAACGACATGGCCCTGCTCACAGGATCCTGGTGGAACTTTGTACCTACCGGCCTAAGTATTGCCATTGTGAGTTTTGCTCTAACGCTTATCAATTTTGGCATTGATGAAGTAACCAATCCGCGGTTGATTGCAGAACGGGTATGGCGTGAGAAGATTCCAATTGATACGGTTGTCAACGGGATAACTCCAGTTGTGAAAGATCATGAATAATTCTGTCATCTCCATCCAAAATCTTTGCGTGAACTATATCACGCCCGGTGATCCGGTAAAAGCTGTAAATGATGTTTCTTTTGAAATACAGCAGGGGGAAATTTTTGGCCTAGTAGGAGAATCAGGAAGTGGAAAGAGTACCGTAGTACAGGCAGTGCTGCGTACTCTCCCCCCTCCTGCAGTTATTACAGGTGGTAAGGTTATAATCAATAATAAAGATATTCTTTCTATTTCAAATACTGAAGTGTTACAATACCGCTGGAAACAAATTTCAATCGTTATGCAGAGTGCTCTGAATGCATTAAATCCTGTTCTAACTGTAAGAGAACAGATCGAAGATGTGCTGAAAGAGCATAGTGATCTAAAGGGAAAAGCTGCGGAGGATCGCACAAAAGAATTGCTGTCGTTAATCGATATTGATGTAAGCCGCCTAGACAGTTATCCACATCAATTATCAGGCGGGATGAGACAAAGAGTCGTAATCGCTATCGCCCTGGCTCTAATGCCGCCACTCATTATTATGGATGAACCCACAACTGCCCTTGATGTGATCGTAGAACGTGAGATCCTTGCAAAAATTATTGAATTACGTAAAGAGCTCGGTTTTACAATCCTTTTTATTACTCATGACCTCAACCTATTATTGGAATTTGCTGATCGGGTGGCAATCATGAAAAATGGGAGACTGGTGGAACTGGATAAGGCACAGAAGATCCGCAGTGGCGGCAAACATGACTATACCCAAAAATTAATTCGATCACTTCCATCTGCATCAGGGCCTCGGGAAAAAGGTCTGCTTCCCAAGCCAAAGAGCCTTGTTCTTGGTGATCAACCCATATTAGAAGTTCAAAACCTTAGTAAAAGTTTTTATGATTCTGGGATTTTTAATCCAATGTCAATCGATGTTGTTAACAATGTCTCATTCCAGGTATTCCCGGGTGAGATCATAGGTTTGGTTGGCGAATCCGGAAGTGGAAAAAGTACCATCGCTAAACTAATAACGCGCTTAATTCGCCCAACTTCGGGAGATATCTTCTTAAAAGGCTCCAATTTAAAAATCTCTGAGGCACGAAGAGTGCCCCTAGAATATAGAAAACAGGTCCAGATGGTATTTCAAGATCCTTTTGGTTCTCTCAACTCGGTCCATACAGTTTATCATCACTTGGCTAGGCCGCTACTAAGGCACCAGTTAATACCTGAACAAAAACTTTTTGACTATATCATTGAAATGCTGGAGACCGTTGGACTAAGACCAGGTACTACATTTGCAGAAAAATTTCCTCACGAAATGTCTGGCGGAGAGCGTCAGCGGGTAGCAATAGCGCGAGCGCTGAGCCTAAGTCCTGATCTGATCATCGCTGATGAACCCACATCTATGTTGGACGTATCTATACGCATGGAAATTCTGGAGATATTTGCCCGTATGCGCATTGAAAAGAACCTTACAATCGTATTTATCACTCATGATTTAGCCTCAGCACGATATCTTGCGGACAGGATAATTGTACTCCAACACGGTTCCATAGTGGAAGAAGGCATTGCAGAAGATCTAATACAATCACCGAAAGAAGAATACACCAAACAATTAATAAAAGCAGCTTCTCCAGGTTGGCTTAAGAGCTTGTCTTTCAATAATACGAAGGAAAAGGATGTTAATCATGTCTGAGCAGAACCCATTCCCTGAAAATTTTATATGGGGGACAGCTACTTCAAGCTATCAGATTGAAGGTGCCCCAACAGCTGGTGGTAAGGGTCCATCCGTATGGGACAATTTTAGTCACACTCCGGGAAAGATAAAAAACAATGATAACGGTGATACTGCCTGCGACCATTACCACCTGTGGCCGCAGGATATAACCTTAATGCAGGAACTGGGAATAAACGCGTACCGCTTTTCAATCAGCTGGCCGCGAATATTTCCAACAGGCAGTGAGAGCAAACCAAATCAATCCGGATTGGGTTTTTACTGCAAATTGGTTGATACTCTCCTTGAAAATCAAATAACACCGTTTATAACCTTAAACCATTGGGATATTCCCCAGGGTCTGGAAGATGCGGGCGGCTGGCCCAATAGAGAGATTGTAGACGAATTTGTAAAATACAGTTATCATGTCAGCCACCATTTAGGCGACAGGGTAAAACATTGGATTACTCATAATGAACCATGGTGCATCAGCTACCTGGGGTATATTGAAGGACGTAAACCGCCTGGACTAAAAAATAACTGGGTAAAAAGTCTTGCTACTGCACACCATTTATTACTTTCCCATGGAATGGCAATTCCCGAGATAAGGAATAATTCAAAACATTCAGAAGTAGGCATAACTCTTAACCTAAATACTGCAGTCCCTGCATCAGATAGTTCATATGACCGGGAAGCATGCAAATTTTACGATGGCCAGTTTAACCGCTTATATCTTAATCCAATCTACAATAATGAATATCCAGAGGATGTGTTTGAACATCTAAATAATAAGGGTTTGATCTCTGAATCGGATCTTAATTTTATTAAACGGGGTGATTTAAATGTCATATCTACTAAAACGGATTATTTAGGGGTGAATTACTATAGCAGAGCGGTTATTAGAAATGAAGAAATCGACGAAGAGAATAACCTTCCCCGTAATGTGGATATGGGTCCGGAAACAGATTTCGGCTGGGAGATTTACCCACCTGGGATTTATGATTTACTTATGAGATTAAAAAATGAGTACAAAGTGCAAAACATTTATATCACCGAGAATGGATGTTCCTATAGCGATGGCCCCAATTCGGAAGATAAAATAAATGATATAAGGCGAATCGATTATTATCGTTCACATCTCAATGAACTCAAAAGAGCAATTGAAGATGGTGCCCCATGCAATGGTTATTTTGCCTGGTCTTTGATGGATAATTTTGAGTGGGCTCAAGGATTCAGCCAGCGCTTTGGCCTGGTCTGGGTGGATTTTGAAACCCTGCAACGTATCCCAAAAGACAGCTATTACTGGTATAAGAAGTTCATTTCAACGAATGGATTAGATGGAAACTAAATGGGCAGCATACCAAAAAAAACAATATCAGTATATATTACTTCCAAGGATACCGGGCAAAAAGTCGAGCAGGTGGATATATCTCACCTGCTGACTACAAAGAGCATAGAGGCCCCAACCATCAAATTATATAAAAATAAGACCCGCCAGGAGATCCTGGGGTTTGGAGGGGCGTTTACGGAAGCTGCTGCAAGTGTTTACAATAAACTGGGTACTGAAAAAAAGGAAGAAATTATTAAAGCCTATTTCGGGACAAATGGAAACGGCTACAGCATGGCAAGAACGCACATAAACAGCTGTGATTTCTCTCTTGGCAACTATTCCTACTGTGACACACCAGGCGATACAGAATTAAATTATTTTTCTATTTCCAGAGACAAAGAATTGCTTATTCCTTTTGTCCAGGATGCCATGGACCATGCAAATACACCGATACATATTCTGGCATCACCCTGGAGTCCGCCGGCGTGGATGAAAACCAATGGTCAAATGAACCATGGCGGCAAAATAAAAGACGAATATCGAACAGCCTGGGCCAATTACTTTTGCAAATATATCAATTCCTATGAAAAAGAAGGCATTCCCATCTGGGGTATTTCGGTTCAGAATGAACCAGCAGCGAAACAGTCCTGGGATTCCTGTATTTATACCGCGGAGGAGGAACGGGATTTCATTCGGGATTATTTAGGGCCTGCATTGGAAAGCAGAAATCTCCTTGATAAAAAAGTGATTATATGGGATCACAACCGGGATATTATGGTAGAAAGGGCCAGGACCGTGCTCAATGACCCGGAAGCGGCAAAATACGTCTGGGGTACGGGATTCCACTGGTACAATGGTAACCATTTTGACGCAGTACAGCAAGTTCATGATGAGTTCCCCGATAAGGAACTGATATTTACAGAAGGCTGCCAGGAAAATGGACCGCATATAGGATCCTGGGACCTTGGGGAACGGTACGCCACATCAATTATTAACGACCTGAATCGCTGGACTGTAGCCTGGATCGACTGGAACCTTATCCTGGACGAACGCGGCGGCCCCAACCATGTAGGTAATTACTGCAGTGCCCCTATTATTGTGGACACCCGCTCGCAGGATATCCTTTATCAAAGTTCTTACTATTACCTTGGCCATTTCTCTCGATTCATTAAGCGCGGCGATAAAATTATTGGATATGAATGTAAAACGAATGATTTGCTGACCCTAGCCGCAGTCAATGCCTCAGGGATTGTAACCGCTGTTGTAATGAATAAAAAAGATGTATCAGCAGAATTTAAATATCAAAATGGTGATACGAATATCCCCCTGTCCATACCCGGGCGATCCATTGTAACACTTATCGATGATTCCATTCATTAAAATCTAAGACATAAGAGAATAAATCATGGATCGGTCACTATACAAAATTGCCAATGTAAATCGGATGGATCCATTCCTTATGACCATTACCAGTGGTGAAGATCACTGGATGTATCTCTCCAGTACCGGCTGTCTTACTGCGGGAAGAAAAAAAGCAAAGCATGCACTGTTTCCATATGTCACCGATGATCTTCTGCATCGCAACGCTCATTTTACTGGCCCCGTCACCGTGATACGCATCAAGGAAGATAATAAAAACCTGGTATGGCGTCCTTTTTCCTGGTATGAAGAATCCTATGAAACGGAACAGAATCTCTATAAAAATAGTTTGGGGAATACTGTACTATTTGAAGAAATAAATCATTCCCTGGGTTTAACCTTTATTTATGAGTGGCAGTCCAGTTCCAAGTACGGGTTTATCAGAAAATCCCGACTGGTCAACCATCATTCAAATATGCTTAACGTAGAACTGGTTGACGGCTTAAGAAATATAATGCCGGCCAGTGTGGAATTGCGCACCCAGCAGGAAATGAGTAACCTGGCGAATGCCTACAAAGTATCTGAATACAGTCCAGATTCCAATTGTGCTTTGTTTTTCATGAATGCCCTGCTCATGGACAGCCCTGAGCCAGGTGAATCACTGTATAGTAACCTGGTGTGGTCTTATTATAATGGCAATAAAATAATTTCCGTAAGTGAAGCAGATATTGATCAATTTGCAGACAGCGGTACATTAAACGGAGCACATATTATCAAAGGAAAGCCGGGCTGTTTTTTAACCAAAATTGAAAAAAATCTGGAACCTGAAGATGAAATGTATTGGTATACGGTTGCCGACGTTAATAAAACACAATCGGAAATAACTCATATTATCTCTGACCTCAGGGATATATCAAATATTGAATTGAAACTGGAAGAAAGTATAGGGGAAAATCATTTGCTTCTTGAGTGTGCTGTAGGAGCTGCTGATGGATATCAATGCACAAACGAAACCATTAATGATTTACACCATACGGCAAACTCCATGTTTAACCTTTTGCGTGGGGGTGTATTTTTAAAGAATTATGATTTAAGCACAGAAGATTTTCTGAAATTTTTGCAAAACAGAAATGAACCAATATTTGAACAATACTTTGAAGCAATAAATGCGTTGCCTAATAATATTGGTTTGCGAGATCTTATTGATTTTGGGGATCAAACAAAAGATTCGTCTATTAGAAGGCTCTGCAGAGAATATCTGCCGCTTACCCTGGGTAGAAGGCATGGGGATCCCAGCCGACCCTGGAACCGATTTGAAATACGAACACGGGATGAACATGGCAATCGGCTTTTCTATTATGAAGGGAACTGGCGGGATATTTTCCAGAACTGGGAAGCCTTAGGGTACAGCTACCCCCTCACCTGGGAATCTATGGCTGCCAAATTTCTAAATGCCACCACCGTAGATGGCTATAACCCTTACCGCATTACCAGCGACGGTATTGACTGGGAAATCAGTGATCCTGAGGATCCATGGAGTTTTATAGGCTACTGGAATGACCATCAAATCATATATCTGTTAAAATTACTGGAACATCTTCACAACCATGACCCATCCAGTATAGAGCGCTTATTTCAGGATTCGATTTTCAGTTATGCCAATATACCCTACCGAATAAAAAGCTTTGATGATATAGCGGCAAACCCCAAGGAAACCATTGATTTTGACTTTGAGCAGAATGCGGTCATTGAAGAAATAATTACAAAGCTGGGATTTGATGGCAAACTTGTACTGAATAAGGATGGAACCGTGTATCATGTTAATCTCGGTGAAAAAATCCTGGTTCTTCTCCTGGCTAAAATATGCAACCTGATCCCCGGGGGCGGTATATGGCTGAATACCCAGCGACCGGAATGGAATGATGCAAATAATGCGTTGGTCGGCTATGGCGCATCTATGGTAACAGTGTATTACATGAAACGATTTCTTTCTTTTTTTAATTCTGTTTTACAGGAAACAAATCTTGAAACCATTGCTGTTTCAACAGAAGTAATAACCTGGATCCATTCCGTTAATAATATTATTTCTGACTGGCAGGATGAGGGTAATTCTCACATCATCAGTAATCAGGAAAGAATGGAATATATTTCCCAGCTGGGCACTGTATTTTCAGAATATCGAACTAAAGTTTATGAAAAAGGATTTAATGGGCAAAAAGAGCTGGCTATAGAAGCTATCAATGATTTTTTATGTACATTGATCAATGAACTGGATAACACTATCCAGCTGAACGAGGATAGCAATGGATTTTATCATGCCTATAATACTATTAACCTGGATCTAAAAAGTAAATCAGAAAATATTAAACATTTGCCCATCATGCTTGAAGGACAGGTTGCCGCATTAAGTTCAGGGCAGCTAGATATGGACAATGTTATTTCACTATTAGAATCTATTTTTGAAAGCAAGCTGTATCGGGCAGACCAGCATAGTTTTATCCTATACCCCGTAAAAGATACCACTCCATTCTTGCATAAAAACATCATCCAGCCCCAGAGTATTTCCAAAAGCAGTCTGCTGACCACCCTGCTCCAGAAAAAGGATTTTACTCTCATTGAAAAAGATGCAGGAGAGCAGATCCGTTTTCGGCCTCACTTCAGGAATGCTTTCGACCTTCAAGCAGCATTACATCAATTGAAAAATAACGAAGATTACAGAAATCTGGTTGAACAGGAGCAGGATCTGGTGCTGGAGATTTTTGAGGAAGTTTTCGACCACCGTAACTATACGGGGAGGTCGGGGACAATGTTCTCCTACGAGGGCATTGGTTCTATTTACTGGCACATGGTGTCCAAACTGCTGCTGGCAGTACAGGAAAACTATTTTCGAGCCGTACGCATGAACGAACCTGTAGAAAAAGTAAAAAAATTAGGCCATCTTTATTACGATATTCGCAGTGGCCTCAGTGCATCAAAAACACCGGAAGAGTACGGAGCGTTCCCGTACGATCCCTATTCTCATACCCCTGCCCACTCAGGTGCTCAGCAGCCGGGAATGACCGGACAGGTGAAGGAAGAAATACTCACCCGATTTGGTGAACTGGGATGCCTAGTGGTCCATGGCAGCGTAAAGTTTGAACCCCGTCTACTGAAACGGAATGAATTCCTTACCGAAAAACGAGCGTTCGAATACTATGACGTTTTTCAACAGAAAAGGAAACTAACCATCCAAAAAGGTCAATTAGCATACACATTCTGCCAGGTACCCATCATCTATATATTATCTGATACGGAGAGCCGCATCATATTGGACAACAATGATGGTTCAAGGGTTGAATTGGAGAGCAATAGGTTAGATGAGAAACAGAGTAGCCATATTTTTAATCGAGACAGCAGAATAACACAAATCAGCGTCTTCATACATACTAAATCTCTAATTGATTGATTATGTTAAATAGGGGAATAATAATCATGAGAACAATACTCTATGCAATTATTCTAGTGCAGGGTATGCTAAGAAGTCAGGATCTTCTTCGGCTTGATGATGGGAAAATAAAAAATTCCCTTAATGAAACTATAACCCTTAAGGGCTGTAATCTAGGTAATTGGCTCCAGTTAGAAATGTGGATGTTTAGTTATGCTGATAAAGGATATGCTGACCAATATGAATTTATTAAGACATTAGAAGATCGCTTTGGGAGACAAGATGCTGAATATCTAATGGATATATATCGTTCTAACTGGATCAAAAATAGTGATTTTGATATCATCAAATCATTTGGGATGAATACAGTCCGACTGCCATTTGACTACAAATTATTAATGGGATCTGACAGTGAGCCATTCTCCCTGAAGAAAGATGCCTGGGAGTGGCTAGACCATACAATTAAAATGGCTAAAGAAAGAAATCTATATGTGATTCTGGATATGCATGGTGCGCCGGGAAGACAAAGTGGAATGGATCATAGCGGCAGAGTGGGATACAATAAACTATGGTCGAATAAAGGGTACCAAAAACAAACAGCATGGCTGTGGAATCAAATCTCTAAGCGTTACAAAGATGAACCTACAGTTGCAGCTTACGATTTGTTAAATGAGCCGTGGGGCAGCGATGAAAAGAATCTTAAAAAAGTGGTTCTTGAATGCTATCGGGGAATAAGAGAAAATAATGATAATCATATTGTAATTTTTCCAGGTCATACAAGTGGAATTGATTTTTATGAAAATATTCGATCTGTTAATCTCGATAATGTTATCTATACAATGCACTTTTATCCCGGATTTTTTGGATGGGGATCTCCAGAGCCATATATACATGCCCAATTCATAAAGGAAGGTCTTCCGATATGGAAGGAAAAAATGGAATCATTTAACAGTCCACTATTAATTGGTGAGTTCAATGTTGTTCTTAAAAAAGCAGGTGGGGGCGAAATGATGCGCCGCTATTATGACTACTGTGAATCTTTGAATTGGCCCGCTACCATGTGGTCCTATAAGGTCTTAAACGAAAATGGAGGAATTGGCGAAGGTTCCTGGGGTATGGTCACCAATGAGAATAAACTGGCAGACATAGACCTAACCTACGCAACCAAAAATGAAATTGCACAATGGTTTGAATCATTTGGTACAATGAAATATTCAATTGACGAAGATCTCAGGTATTGGTTAACAACTAGTGATCAAACAGCTCCGCTAGCGTCTTTACCGGCTAAGCCACCTGCGTTGTTGAAACCTCCTGGCGAAGAACCTTTACCTTCTCCGTGGGCAGTAAAAGATATCGGTCGTTCATTAAACGGTGGACAAATAATTCAATCAAATGATTGGACCTTTTATGGTGGTGGTAATGATATATGGAATACAGATGATCAATTTAGATTTGCTTACCAGAAAATTGGGGGTGATTTCAGTTTTACCGTCAAGGTAGACTCTCTGAAAAATACACATCCATATGCGAAAGCTGGAATAATGGTACGAAAAAACTTGAATAAAAATTCAGCACATGGAATTATTAATGTTTTTCCTAGCGGGGCTACAGAATATGGATACAGGGAGAAAAATGGTCAAGCAATGAAAGCAGTGTCTGGACCTAGTCTAGATTGGTCGAATGCAAGACTTAAAATAAAAAAATTAGACACTCAAGTTCAATTTTTCATATTTAAAGGTAAAACCTGGGAATTAATAGGAGAATTAGATATCGCTAAGTGGGGAAAATCATTCTATGTTGGGATAGCAACCTTAAGCCATGATAACTCTCAGTTAACTACTGCAACCTACAGTAATATTAAATTAGATGAACAGCAGGAATGAATAAATATCTATAAATGAATAGTGACCCTGAAACGGATATGCATTGTAATATTGTTCAATAAATTCCTATTCCTGAGCCTATTGGCAATGACAGTATTTACTGACTGTTTCTTTCAGTAGGTTATGGTATGATACGCTAAATTTAATCTATGAGATACCCAAGAAATGATGTCATGTAATAAATTATTCCTTCTATTTTTTTATTCCTTGTTGGGAGCCCAATCGATACAACTAAATGAAATTGTATCCAGCAACGGCTCCATCCTTTTTGATGAGGACGGCGACAGTCCGGACTGGATCGAACTGTACAACCCCCAGGAAGAAACTGTAGATCTCAGCGGATTTGGGCTCAGTGATGATCCGGAAGAACTGTCCAAATGGACTTTCCCTGAAATCACAATGAACCCCGGTTCATTCCTGGTTGTTTTCGCCTCAGATAAAGACCGTACCGATCTGGTGACCCAGTGGGATGCGGTTATCGACTGGGGAGATAACTGGCTGTACTGGCCCGGTACCAGTCCGCCAGTGAGCAACTGGGCACAGCCCAATGCAAACCTGGCTGGCTGGTCTACAGGACCCAGCGGCTTCGGCTATGGGGACAACGATGACAATACTTCTACTGGTTCTGTTATGTCTGTTTTTGTAAAAAAAACATTCCAGGTGACGGATCCTGAAAACGTCTCCAAACTGCTTTTTCACATGGATTATGACGATGGGTATATTGCTTATCTCAACGGGCAGGAGTTCGCACGCCGCAACATGGGAGCACCAAATACAGATGTGGCTTTCAACCAGCAGACCACTGGTCTGCACGAAGCAGAGATCTATGCCGGCGGCTTCCCCGAGCCGCTCTGGATCGATCTGTCTGAATTCCCATTAACAGCAGGTGCAAATATACTGGCCATTGAGGTTCATAATTATAATTCCGGATCTTCTGACTTAAGCTGCATTCCTTTCCTGACATTGGGGTACCGCACGGAACAGGAAACCGTACGGCCGCCAAACGGGAATATGGACCTGCCCCTGATCTCTCTCCACACCAATTTTAAGATCAGTTCCAGCGGTGAAACAATCGTTCTCACTGATGATCAGGAGATGGTTTTGGATTCTGTGTACACGGGCACACTGTCAACGGACATGTCCCGGGGCCGATACCTGGAAGGCAATGACTGGTCCCTGTTTGGTGAACCCACACCAGGAGCATCCAATAATACCTCATCCTATAATGGAGCACTTCCTGAGCCGTCCTATTCCCTGCCCTCAGGGTTTTACAGCCCCGGACAGACCATCAGTGTAGAACTTTCCAGTCAACACCCCGATTCGGAAATACGATTCACTCTGGACGGAACAGACCCGGCACCTTATTCCCAATTGTACGAATACCCGATACCATTTCAGGATAACACCGTGATCCGGGCAAGGTCCTTCCTGGCGGACTGGCTGCCTTCCGAGATAGAATCCAAAACATATATCTTTGATAATCCCTCTGAGTTGACAGCAGTCTTTATCTGCTCCGATCCAGACAATTTTTTTGATCAAAATTCAGGTATATACGCCTTTGGATCTAATGCTGAAGAAGAATTCCCTTACTTCGGGGCCAATTTCTGGGAAGACTGGGAGCGGTCGGTTCATTTTGAGATTTTGGAAACGAATGGTACTGGTTACGGAGCCAATGCCGGCGTGAAGATATTCGGGGGCTGGAGCCGCGGCTTCCCGCAAAAATCCCTGGCCATCTACGCCCGCAATTATTATGGACCCAGCGAATTCGACTATAATCTTTTTCCCAACTTTACAATAGATAGTTACGAAACATTTACCTTGCGAAATTCTGGGAATGACTGGGAATCCACCATGCTTAGAGATGGATTTATCACCAGTTTAACAAATAACCTCGATATTGACCATCAGCAATATCGCCCTGCCGTACATTACATTAACGGAGAGTTCTGGGGAATTATAAATATTCGTGAAAAAGTAAATGAGCATTTTGTTGCCGCTAACCATAACCTGGATGCAAGTGATATTGATCTTCTGGAACAGTATGGCGAAGCAATCCACGGAACCAATATCGATTACATGAATCTGCTGGATTACCTGGAGAATCAGGATATAAGCGATCCACTGGTCCATGATGCCATTGAACAATGGGTCGATATTGAATCTTATATGAGCTATCAGGCATTTCAGATCTTTATTGATAATCGTGACTGGCCTGGGAATAACATCAAATTCTGGCGTGACCATCGGGTGGGTGGTAAGTGGCGCTGGATCCTCTATGATACTGACTTTGGTTTCGGGATCTGGGAACCTAATGCTTATACATTTAATACTCTCAGTTTTGCCTTAGATCCTAATGGCCCTGGCTGGCCTAACCCTCCATGGAGCACTTTCTTGTTTAGAAAACTGTTGGAAAATGAAGATTTTAAATATTCTTTTATAAACATTTATTGTGATCTGTTAAACACGGTTTTCCAACCAGATTTTCTCACCAGCCATCTCGATTCAATCAAAGGCAATATCCAGAATACCATTCCAGTTCATCGCGCCCGATGGTACAATAACGGCAACTGGCCCAATTCCGCCGTGAACTGGCAGTCAAAATTGAATAGAATAATAACTTTTAGTAATAACAGACATTTGTACGCCAGAAACCATATGCGAAATCAATTTGACCTGCCTACTGTGGCTCAGGTAAATATACATATTGAGCCTGCTGGAAGCGGTACCATCAAGTTGAACTCCCTGACTATTGATGAAGATGACTGGTCCGGGTATTATTTCCCCACCGTACCTTTGCCGGTCCGGGCTGTCCCAAATACCGGGTATATATTCAGCGGTTGGGCCGAATTCCCGGATTCACCTGCCGCCATAACGTTGGATGTGACCGATCCTATTACCCTTACTGCCCTGTTCGAAGCCTCAGGTCCGTCTGCAGGCACCGTTGTGGTTAATGAAATTAATTACAATTCCAGTGACGATTTTAACCCGGAAGACTGGATAGAACTGTACAACCCGGATGAAACAATTGCCCATATCTCGGGGTGGGTGCTAAAAGACGAGGATGATGCCCATATTTTCTCTATTCCGGCAGGGACTGTAATTGAGCCACAGGGATATCTGGTGCTGGCAGAGAATCTCAACCTGTTTTCAGCATCTTTTCCGAACGTGGATAATGCCATTGGTTCTTTTGGTTTCGGGCTTAGCGGCGGCGGGGATCAGGTCCGTATTTATAATGATGATGGAGATTTGGTTGACTCTCTAGAATTTGACGATGCTGGGGGCTGGCCCGAAGCAGCTGACGGAGATGGCCCAACTCTGGAATTGATCAATCCCGAATTGGACAATACATTGCCGGCTTCCTGGGCTGCTTCCACAGATCACGGCACTCCCGGCACTGTAAACAGTGCCTTCCAAGTTCTAAGTTCCATTGAACAAAATATTGTGCCGTCCAAGTCTGCACTGGGCACGGCATTCCCCAACCCATTCAATCCTGCAGTGACCATTCCCTTTCAACTGGCGGAGCCAGGACCCGGTACAATTAATATCTATAATATTTTAGGACAGGAAGTAGTATCATTCAATTTAGGGGAATTGACAGCAGGAAAACATATTTACACCTGGCAGCCATCCAGAGAATATAATATCAGTTCCGGTGTATTTTTGATTCGCATGAAAACAGCACACGGATCCAGTATAAAGAAGATTATTTATTTAAAATAGGGTGAGCAGGACTGCAAACTGCAGTCGCCTTTTCTTACTGCGGTTGTGGTGTATCAGAATAATTACCATCCCACACACTTCCGGGATGGTTTTACAAAAAACAAATTAAGATTTGCTGTAACCGTAAATCTGTTCTCCTCTCTCGCGGTTGTTCACTCTTTCCAACTCTTCTGCGGAAAATTTACCCTGAACTCGATTTTCTACACTTAAGAATACTTTTTTCCATTCTTCTTTGATGACCTCGGGCCTGAAACCGTCCAAGGCCGTGCGGGCGTGCTTTGCCATGGATGCACGGTCATCAGGATGAGTGTCCCAAAACTTCACAACCGCTTCCTTGAAATTTTCAATATCCTGGTCAAAATCCTTTTCCACATGATATTCGAATACTGAATCCAATACCGATTCGCAAATTTCTGCAGGGCCGTCGATATCCTGAACAATTGCGGATACTCTTCTGTCCAGGGTTTCGCACATGGTATAGCCGAAAGGTTCATAGACCCCGGTAATACAATTGGCACCAATGCTGTTCCAGTAAAAATGGACTGTTTCCTTATTTGAACTAAAAGGAATAATCACAAGTTGTTTTGGATGTTTCCGACCCATTTCTTCCCAAAACGGATTTCCTGTTTCACCGCGATAGTCCACACCCATATTAAAAACACGAACATCATTCCGGTTTGAACGTTCAACCGCTAAAATGGGTAAATCCGGACGTTTCCGTGGCACATGCCGGCCAATATAACCAATATCATTCAGTGAATAATTGGGCCGCCAGTCAATCTCATCCAATTTGGGAGTGTAACTGTTATAGATAACAATGGGTTCGGCATCATATTTATCATATCCAAACGATGTATAATGCCCCAGTTCAGCTCGGCTGATCAGCACAACAGCATCAGAATATTGGAAGGTGATCTCCTGCTCGTAAAAACTTTTTGTCGCATCTCCCCCCAGATTGGTCGAATGTTCCATTTTGATCAGGGAATGACAAACACTGATCATTCTTTTCTCTGGATACTGATCCTTGATCGCTTTTGTCGTATCAAAAGCCACCCAAAGATTATTGACTGTGATATCTATATCCTGAAATGTTTTTTCTATATCCTGAGGACCATGGATGATTCTTATTCCAGGATAACGATCAGGAAAATCTGTTGGCGGCTCATCCAAATGTGCTAAAAAAACAGGAATGATTTCAATGTCTGGATCATTCTTAAACATATCCAGGAAATTGAGTATCCAGGTAGCAACACCGCCATAAACAATAGGCGGGATTTCATTGGTAAGCAGGGCGATTTTCACAGGAGAATTTATTTAGTTATTCCATCGTAATAGAATAACTAAATAAAGTAATGGTTGTCTTATCATTATATCCTATTTAACGTATGTGATTTTCCGGGTAAATCCTTGTGTATCCGTACTCAGCTTCAAGAAGTAAACACCAGAGGGTATCTCAACAGGGGACCAGGTATATTTATAGCTGCCCGGTTTCAGCGGTTCATCCAGCAACGTTTCTACCAGTCTGCCATTGATGTCATACACCTGTACTGATGTGATTAATCGCGTCACTACAGGCGGTATATCAAAGGACAGGATGACGCTGGAGTTAAATGGATTGGGGTAAACGGGGTAAAGCTGGAACAGTTCCGGCTGATGGGTCTGTTGTTCCGCCGCAGTCAGGTTCCAGGCCCTGTTTGCATAAACATGGGCAGAAAAGGGCGGCACGGTATATTGCTCACAGGTACTGTCGATCAGGAATAGGTCGTTCCCTGGATCCAGCAGGTTCACCCAGTTTCCCGGCGCCAGGAAAGGAACATTGGTCACTGTTTTTTCCTGGCTGTGAAAATTGGCTATTACAACCACCTGATCATCTTCTGCCCCTGCAGTCTGATCGTGATAACCGTAAACGATCACCCGATCTGAACTATAGCGCCACAAGTCATAAAATGTTCCTCTGTACAATGCCGGATTCTTTTTCCTCAATCGCATCAATTTTGTATAATACTCCAGATGGTCCTGCCCGGATTCTGAATCCAGCAGACCCCAATCCAGGGGTCGATAGGACAGTTTTTCTTCGTCCCAGTTACCATTGCCGTTGTCATCCATCCAGCCTGATTGAAAACCAAGTTCCTGGCCCTGCCAGATCATGGGTGTGCCCCTGGATGTAAAAAGGATTGTAGCATAGAATTTATCTTTTTCCCGGGCCTGGTCGATAGTCAAGCCAGCCCACTGCACCATTTCCTGGATCAGGGATTGTTCATCGTGCGAAACCATATATTTTATCACCTGTGTTGGATAATCATAAGGATCGTCCCAATTCGAGTATTCATGGAGTCCCACCACCTGACTCATGAAAGTCATGGCAGATGAATAATTACCATGAACGTGGTCCAGCAATCTATCATGAAAACTGTCATGCCAGCCCGCTGTTATATCTGAATTCATCACCAGCCAGGGATCCGCTGCCAAATGTTCAATAGTGATATACAAACTTGGATCATAATCGTGAAGGAGGCTCGTCCATCCCAATAATCCCAATTCCTGCTGGTTCATATCCCAGCCTATAAATCGTGTGGCATCAAAACGAAATCCATCCACACGATACTCATCCACCCAAATTCTATGGACTCGATGAATATAATCCACAGTATATGGATTAAAGTGGTCAACATCCAGCATACCCCAGGTTCCTTCAACTTCGTTAGGGTTTAAATCCGATGAATTTTTAAAATAGGGGTTCAGGTTCATATCAGGCTGAATCTGCCATAGTGGTGATGAAGAAACCATATGATTCCAGACCATATCCATAATGATTGCTATACCCTTTTCATGGGCAGTATCTATAAGTTCTTTGAATTCTGCAGGGGTACCGTAAGATGATTCAACAGCGGACAAAATTTGATTATTATATCCCCATGACCTGCCGCCAGGAAATTCTGTAACTGGCATCAACTCGATGGCATTAATACCAGCCCTCTGCAAGTGATCGAGCCTGGCAATCACATCATTAAAATGCCCCTGCCCGCTACCCTGGGCAGCAAAATCATCAACATGAAGTTCATAAATAATTAACGTATCCAGAGCTGGTCGGATATACTCATTGGACTGCCATTGATAATCATCTGCTGTAGACACCCCGCCACTGCCAATCACAATCCGTGTTTTTCCATTTATCACCCTGCGAGATAGGGGATCCGGCAGCCGGGTTCCGTTTAACAGCAGGTATTCATATTCATACTCACCAGCGGACATATCCAGTTCTATCCACCAGATATCTTCCAGCCCGGTAGCTTTTTTCATTACCAGGGCTTCCGCATCAGACCCGCTTTCACCTGGTTCGACAACAAGGACCTGCACTACCGGCTGCGCCGGTGCATGCACCGCCAGGAACATCTGTCCATCAATCCAATTTGGCCCCATTTCCACACCGGGAGGCAGGACTGCTTCTTCGACCTCGATGGCAGGCTGGTCATATACTATATAGTCTACACCATTGATAGTAGCCCGGATCCAGCAGGATTCATAAATCGACCTTGGAGGATCCAGATGAGCATAGAATACACTCTCACTGGTCATACTATCCATACCGTTAATGGTATCGCTGCCTACTGCATACACAAGTGAGTCCAGAACACCATTGGTGAAAACACCCACACTGATACCATCTACCATTCCAGAATTTGTCAAGTGCCGAGCCGGCTGGAAAAATAATGGATCTGTTACATCCAGGATTGAGTTATTATAGTTATCGTCTGTGGTTTCCGGATTAAGAGGATCAGAGATCCAGCTGTAATTGGTTCCGGAGGAATTGTGGTGAAAGTGTATTTTGTATAAATACTGTACCCCTACAGTAAGGCTATAGGTTTTCTCATAAGCATCTATAGTTTCATTCAGAACCATCTGCGATGGCGCATCAGGACTTATAAAACCACTAGAATTGGGACCCCAGTCATTGGCCGTGCCCTCCGGCATGGTGCCGGGAACAAATACCCTGATAAAATTATCATCGGGGCTTTCTAAATACCTAAACGCGACATCTAGGGTTTGGGATCTAGCGATCGATAGGACAAAAAGAAGGACACAGGTATGGTAGAAGGGATTATATATTAACTTCATCGGACAGGTGCCGGAACCAGAACCAGTACAGCCCGGCAGAAAGAATAACCAGGATCGCAAAAAGATTCATTGCATTTGACCACTGTTTCATTACAATCATTATACCGGTCAGGAATAGGACCACCTGCCAGGGTACGGCAAAAAATGTTGCAATAATATCCCGGCGGTTTTCCTGGTTGACCTTCGACTGTACAGCCTCAGGCAGGGAACCACGTATGTGGCTCCAGAATCCGAAAGGTCTGGTCACTTTATAGAAATTCTCCAGCACACTATTTTCCGTTGCAGGAGTCAATAACGTACCCAGAATACATCCCGCCAGGCTGGAGCCGCTGGCAATCAAAAAAGATGTATATTCCGGAATGGGACCGGCAAAGGCCTTGGTCAGGACCGCAGCGGTCATACCCACTGCCGTGCCAATGGCAAAACCGTAGCCGTTGAAGCGCCACCAGTACCAGCGTATAACCTGGGGGATAAACATACCAGCACCAATGCCCATGGTGATCCAGCCCCAGATCTCATTAATATTGGAAATGGTAAGGCTGAACAGCAAGGCTAGAATAACGATTCCTACTGAGGCCAGACGGGCCTGGATCATGAGATCTTTTTCGCTGGCCCGGGGATTCAGGTAAGTTTGGTACAGATCTTTGACCCAGTAGGCCGCTCCGGCGTTTACAGTAGAATCAAATGTGGACATGGCCGCGGCCATAAGACCGGCAATTAATAATCCCCTAACACCAGCCGGAATGTAATTTTTGATCACCGTGGGAAGTACCAATTCAGGGTCAGCAATTACAGATCCTGTTTCAATACCGTGATAAACACCCAGCATGGCAAATGAAGCAATCAATGGCCAGCGGAAGGCCAATAAACATGTCCAAAAGAGTGATAACATGCCAGCTTCCCGATCGCTTTTTGCAGCAAAATAACGCTGCAGCATATAGCCCCCTGCACCACTGGCACCTTCCAGGGTAACCTTGAACAGATAAAACATGATCGCAATCCCGAATAAATTATAGATGGCAAAGGTAGAACCTTCCGGCATATTCATTTCATTAGGCGGTATAATTCGAGACCATTCAGCCAGGGTTGTTTTTATTGCTGTAAATGAGCCGTCGACCATGGGGACTGACACGAAGAATTCCTGCGGTAGATTAACGATACTCATGGCTGTGCCGGTAATGTAAAGAATCACACCAAAAATGAATACACCCTGGAAAACATCTGTCCAAACAACGCCGTAAAGCCCACTGGCAACGGTATAGATCATGGCCAGAACCACCATGAGCAGTGAAGCATAGATGGGCTCGATCCCGAGAAATTCTCCAACAAATTTTCCTGCACCGATCACAAAATAAGTGACCATTGCAACTGTCATGACAATGGCAGCAATTGCACTGATAATGCGGGCAAAGTCGCCTTCCTTTCCGGTTCCAAAACGGAAATGCATCCATTCCGCCTGGGTCATAACCTGCGAGCGTCGATTCCACTTGCCCATAAAGACCATTAAGAAAGCCATGATCAGCGTAACACCACCGCGGATCTCGATAAAGAATCCTTTTGTCCCCAGTGCATAAATGAATGCAGTATTGATCATGGTCCCGGCAATATCCGTATTCGATGCCATCCCCGACGCGCCCAAGACCCACCATGGCAGTTTCCGGTTTCCCAGAAAGTAAGAATCAATCCCCTGAGATGCTTTTTTCTGCATCAGCAGACCAATTATCACGATAGCCAGTAAATAAATAATGACAATAATTAGATCAACAGTACTCACAGGTTTTAATTCTCTTGATAAAATTTCTGGTTGTATTCCATAATCATTCTATGGGCTGTGAAATCTACACCGGTTTTAATGGCTTCTTTCATCATTAAGATCCATTTGTTCCTGTCATTGTAAAAAGTTGGAACCACACTATTCTCCAGGACGGAGTATAAGTGATCTGCAACTTTTTCATCATCAGGATGTTCCGGGTCGCCAACCGCCCATCCGTTCACACCATTTTTGCAGCCTTCGGCCCACCAGCCATCCAAAACAGAAAGGTTCGGCACTCCGTTCAGTGTTGCTTTCATCCCGCTGGTTCCAGATGCCTCATTGGGGCGCAGGGGTGTATTGAGCCATACATCCACACCGGAAGTTATCATCCGTCCCAGCCACATATTGTAATTCTCAAGATAAATGATCTTTACCTTACCAAACATGGCTTTGGATCTACTTACGATTTGTCGAATGATCTCTTTTCCTTCCATATCGTTGGGGTGCGCCTTACCAGAGAAAATGACCTGAATCTTTTCAGCACCCAGGGATTCCAGCCGATCCATATCATGGAAAAGAAGTTGAGCACGTTTGTAGGTTGCTGCCCTGCGGGCAAATCCAATGGTGAGGGTATCACCATCCAGCGCTTTTGACACCTGTGAATTAGCATAGCCTAATAAATATCGTTTCCGTTCCTGGTGCGCATTCCAGATCACATCGTCAGCAATATCATCGACCTCAAGCAGGCATTCTGGATTTGCACGCCAGTCTGGTATATATCGGTCATACACCCTTTTAAAAGGGCTGCCCATCCAATAGGAATGATGGACACCATTGGTGATAAAATTAATATTGGACCAGGGAAACTGACCTTGAGCAATGCCACCATGCAATTGAGATACTCCATTGGCGGTCCCACTGAAATATAATCCCAGTTCTGTCATGTGGAGCCGTCCATTATTTACAAGAGATGGCAATTCCAGCTTCTCCGGTAACAGACCCCGTAATAATTTTTTTACCCGGTTCTCAGCGAAATGGTCATGACCAGCAGGCACGGGCGTATGTGTGGTAAAATGACACAGCGATTTCACTTTTTCTATATCATTGTTGAATTTTTCCAGCAGGTTGAGAACCAGGAATGAACAATGGCCTTCATTCATGTGATATTTCTTAATGGTTTTTTGACCTAGTTCATCCAAAAGTCTGGCCCCGCCGAACCCTAAGATAGCTTCCTGGAGAATACGATGATCCTTATTTCCGGAATAAAGGCGCAGAGAAATGATACGATCATCTTCGCAATTCTCTTCCACATCTGTATCCAGAAAATAGATGGGTACTGCATGACCGCCATGCCCTATATAATCAAACCGATATACCTGAATCCATACATCCCTTGCTCTCAGTCGCAATGTGAATTTCACATCCAGTTTCTTCAATAAGGGGTAAGGATCAAACCGCGGGTAGGTTTCGCTCTGGTTCCCCTCCTCATCAATGCGTTGTTTAAAATACCCCTCGCGGTACAACAGTGTGACGGCGCACATGTTCAGGTCAATATCTCCTGAGGCCTTTATGTGATCCCCTGCCAGCACACCCAGACCCCCGCTGTAGGTGGGCAGACTGGAGGAAATACCAATCTCAGCGGAAAAATAAGCGATATCGTATTGTTTTCCTCTCATGCGCGTCCTGCCGCAGTGGTCAGGTTCAATAACCTTTCCTTCAGACCAGGTGTCAGCAGGTCGGGATCAAAACGCCATTCCCAGTTCTGCCCAACGGTACCTGGCGTATTCATCCGTGCTGTGGAACCCAGCCCCAAGATATCCTGCAGGGGGATGATGGCTGTATCCGCCGGTGAATTGAGGGCCAGTTTGATCATGTCCCAGTGAATTTCAGACCCATTAGATCCCAGTATGGCTAAAGCCTGCTTTCGCTCCCAGTCAATTTCACCTTCTGTATGAAGGTTAGCTTGCCCTGTCCCAGTGTGAAACCAGCCCACCGTAGTATCATTGTCATGTGTTCCCGTATACACGACATTGCTGGAATCCATTTCTGCAGGATTATAGTCATTGCCAACGGACATTTGTAATATTTTCATACCCGGTATCCCAAATTTTTTCAATAGTGGTTCAGCATCCGGAGCTGCCTCACCCAGGTTTTCCGCTAAAATCGGCTGCATACCTAATTCTTTTGTCAGTGTATCCAATAATTTTTCACCAGGCGCCTGCATCCAATACCCATTTAATCCATTCTTATCCATAGCAGGAACTTCCCAGTATTTTGCAAAACCATTAAAATGATCTATACGGATAATATCCACCATCTTATATATATAGCTGATACGCGCTATCCACCATGAAAATTGCGTACTCTCATGGGCGGTCCAGTCATAGATCGGATGCCCCCATAATTGACCTGTTTCTTTGAAAAAATCTGGCGGGCAGCCGGACTGCACGGTCATGTGTCCAGCCTCATCCAGTTTAAACAGTTCCTGGTTGCCCCAGACATCTGCGCTGTCATGAGCCACATAAATGGGAATATCGCCAATGATCCTGATACCTTTGTTATTGGCATATTTCTTTAGATTCTGCCATTGACGGTAAAAGAAATACTGTAATATCTTGATCCGGTTGATATCTTGCTGATGCCGGTTAAACTCTGCCTGGATTGCTTTTGGATCGCAGAACCGCAAAGGTGCGCTCCACTGTGTCCAGTTAATATGGTTGTATTTTTCAGCCAGATGGCAATACATAGCGTAGTGATCCAGCCAGTTCTGATTTTGAGTACAGAAATCGTTGAATTCTGCCAGGATAGCGGTCGGAGCTTTTTTCGGAAACCGGTCAGCTGCTTTTTGCAATATAGCCCTGCGGGCCGGGTTTACTTTGTCAAATTCTACCCGATCTTTCGCACATTGCGGGAAATCAGCTAAGTCTAGGCTTTCCAGAAAACCGTCTTTTTGTAATGCTTCGAGACTGATCAATAAGGTATTGCCGGCGAATGCTGAACTGGCACTATAGGGGCAGTGATACAGATTCTCCGGCGGGTTGGCGGGCAGGATCTGCCACAGGTGCTGACCCATTTCTTTCATGGAATCCACAAAAGAATAGGCTCCCTGGCCAAGATCCCCGATACCGTGAGGGCCGGGCAGGGAAGTAAGGTGCAGCAGTATACCGCTTTGGCGATTTAATTCTGAGTTCATGTACTGTATGGTTTCAAGATTAATAAAATATATATCAACTCTAATTAGAGTGTCTAATAAACTTGGACAATATTAGAAAGTCAAGCTGGATTATGGTATTTACTTTGAATCCAGTAAACGGTCCAAATGGATGTCGGGTCGTTTCAATATCCGCTGTACCACCGGGTTGGGGTCAAAATCCATTCTGCTGCCGGCCAGGGTAATATCAAGGATGATATGGTTGGTTGCAATCTCGGTAATGGCCTCATTCTGGGTCAAAATAGCCCTGCTGTTATCCTGATCTCTGGCGCTGCCCATGATGGTAGTGTCCTGGTCAGCCACCATGATCATCTTGGGCGACCATATCTCCCGTAGTTTACTCTCATCCAGGCCGTAAGAAATTGTTTTACCATATTCTTTATTCAACGTGCAGAAAGAAAATACCGTCATTTCCAGGCCTCGCTCCTCGGCATCGTCCAATTCAATATTCAGTGCATCAATTTCCCGTTTCCAGGCACTGATAAAAAGTTTCTCCTGTGCAGCTTTGATTGCTTCTTTAAGCTTTAGTATTAAATTTTTATATCCGTGTATATGCCAGAAATCAAAAGCCTCTTCATCCAGTTTCATATGCTCCAGGCCATGCTTCAGCTCTTCTATTGAATCCTGGTGTGAATTTTCCAAATGCTCGATCAGGCTGGAAGGAGATAAAGGAATATACCTTTTGGGTTTATCGCCCATGCCGCTGATCATACCCATACTTTCTAATTTATTCAGTACATTGTAGACCGCCGACCTGGGAATGTTGGCCTGGGAACTGATCTCGTATCCGGTGGCAGGATTGGACTTCAGCAGCGAACAATAGGCCCTGGCTGCATTGGTCGATAATCCAAAATGTTCCAGGTTTTTGATAATTTCTAACATTTAATTTATTTAGTAACTAAAAAGGTAGTCACTAATCTTACAATTATTTATTAATGAAAAAAAGAAATACTATATTGTGAATTAATATTAGGTGAATGTTATTGCATAATTTTAAAATATATTTTATTAGATATATTCATTAGATTTGCTCAATATTTACGACACTCAATTATGAGTTACTATAATAAAATTACAAAATTTCTAATATTCCTGGTACTGCTCAATAGCTTTACTGCCGCAGGTACAACTGGGAAAATTTCTGGTAAAGTTGTAGACCAAGAGACAGGAGAACCCTTAATAGGATGCAATGTAATCATATCAGAAACTGCACTAGGTTCAGCCACAAATCTAGATGGGACATATTTCATTCTAAATGTGCCACCAGGTAGTTATACACTAAAAGCATCTATGATTGGATATGGATCTGTGCAGATGAATGATTTACAAGTTATTGTAGACCTTACTGCAAAAGCCGATTTTTTCTTGAATTCAAAAATTATTGAAGGAGAGGAAGTTGTTGTCACTGCCCTAAAACCAACTGTACGATTAGATCAAACGTCCATGTCTGCTGTTGTAGGGGCAGAGGATATTGAAAATCTGCCAGTCTCAGAGATTGGAGATATCATTGAATTGCAGGCTGGTATCGTTCGTGATCCTGGTGGAGGTTTCCACGTTCGCGGTGGACGTAGCAGTGAAGTATCGTTTTGGGTTGATGGTGTATCTACAACCGATTCTTACGATGGAAGTTCAGGATTGGAAATTGAAAATTCAGGGATTCAGGAAATACAAGTAATCTCTGGTACATTCAATGCAGAATATGGACAAGCCATGTCTGGTATTGTCAATGTAGTTACCAAGGATGGCGGGCAGAATTTTAGCGGTAATCTGGATATCTTTGTCGGTGGCTACCATACCTATCACTCGGATCTTTTTTCATTGGCATCCCCATTTTCCAACTGGCAATCTTTTTCGGATAATAATAACAATGGCAATTGGGACTATGGTGAAATTCTTTATGATTTAAATG
>Ga0208408_1000341_pt1 | contig 32338 bp, 27 predicted proteins | sample ETNtaG_4_FD_185776 | JGI IMG/M metagenome (GOLD analysis project Ga0208408, IMG submission 185776) | Marine microbial and viral communities from oxygen minimum zone, Eastern Pacific Ocean - ETNP201406SV67 (SPAdes) (version 2) | ecosystem: Environmental > Aquatic > Marine > Oceanic ... | reverse complement strand
CCGGGCTGCTGAAGGGATATTGGCGTCGTGCCTTCTTAATGAAGGAAATTTGATTCCATCAAATACCCATTTTGATACTACTGCAGCAAACATCTTAGCGCGTGGTGGAACACCTACAAATCTCGTAATTGAAGCTAGTGATGATCCAAATAATCTCGACCCATTTAAGGGCAATATTGACATTCGTCGTTTACATTCATTCCTCGAGGAATATAATGAACGAATCCCTTTCTGCATGGTTACGGTGACAAATAATGCTGGGGGAGGACAGCCAGTTTCTTTAGCAAATATCGAATCTATTCATCGTTTATGTAGAGAATATGGCAAACCTCTCTTTATCGACGCATGTAGATTTGCAGAAAACGCGTGGTTCATTAAGCAAAGAGAATCGGGATATGAGGATTGGTCCATAGAAAACATCGCACATCGAATGTTCTCATTGGCCGATGGTGCAACTTTTAGTGCCAAGAAAGATGCACTTGTCAACATAGGTGGATTGTTAATGATGAATGATGATGAGTTGTATGTCAATGCAAAAAACGAGTTAATCATGAGAGAGGGTTTTCCTTCTTATGGGGGGTTGGCAGGACGTGATATTGATGCAATGGCCACGGGCCTCATTGAAGGAATTGATGAGGGTTACCTTTCCTATCGGACTGGTCAAGTGAAGTGGCTTCACGATGAACTTCAAGATCGGGGTATTCCAGTCCTTTCCCCGCCAGGAGGTCACGCAGTTTACATCGATGCGGGTGCAATATTACCACATTTAGATGCTAGTGAATTTCCCGCCCAATCACTTTCTGTTGAGATGTACCTTGAAGGGGGGGTTAGAACATCGGAAATTGGTTCTGTAATGCTGTCATTCATTTCTCCAGAATCTGGAGAATTAGTGACTCCAAATTTGGAATTAATACGTTTGGCAATCCCCCGTAGAACATATACTGAGAGCCACCTTAGACACGTTGTAGATACAACTGTAGCAATAATCAATAGAGCCGATTCAATTGGTGGAATGGAAATAATTGAAGCACCTGAACTACTACGTCATTTTTCTGCACGTTTTGGTCGAATAGATAGAGAATCAATTACTCATACGAATATCCAATCTCTATGAATTAGCATTTTACTCCCAATACTAGTGGTATTGCTGAATCATCTGCGACACAGCTCGTGAATAATCCAAATTCATCGCCCGAGGGAGTCAAATTGACATTTGAATTCTGAAAATACAGAAAGATCCCCCCTGTATTGCCGGGTATTAATCCACCAAAGAGTATTCTTCGAATATTCGCAACGGGGTGATGAAAAATGTTCTATTTCAATACCCAACGCTGTTTGCCAAATTGAGCGTTGTAATGAAAACTGGAGGTGAATGTCCGAGGATGTGAAGATGGGAAAACCGAGAATTCTGGCTGCTTGGTTCATCTGGTTCATTCACATGTTGATTTTAACATGGATGTTGGGTGGGGCTTTTCTCCCATATGTATGGGCATGGTGGAGTATTGTCATCCTAGTACCAGTGCTTGAGATCCACTGGGCAACAAATGATAATCGCTGCATTCTCAGTGACATAGAGGTAACTTTGAGAGGTTCAGAATCGGGCCGGAATAAAGGGGATGGGGTATTCATTCGCAGCATTGTCAAGAAGGTCATGAGGATACAACCATCAGATCGGTTCCTCAATGGGGCCACACACTGTGTCATGCTATCAGTTGGTCTTATCAGTGTAGGTCGCATCCTCATCAGCAAATAGCCTCAAGGTCAAAATGCCCGTCGGCTTATTCGGTCGTTCATAGATGGTCTTGCTTCGGAGCGAACCTGAAGAATTCAAAGTCACTGAAATTCCATCTTCACTCATCCTCAACGAAGTACCACACTCAGAACACAAGGATGGGCCTTTCAGAGTCTACAAACTCATGAAACGTGATTGGGATACTCTTGCCCTAGTCTCTCGGTTATGCAAGCGCTATCGATTACCACGCAAAGTCTTCGGTCTAGCTGGATTAAAGGACAGGAGGGCCGTCACGGTTCAATACATTACCTTAGCAGATAAACATCAGATTGGGAGTAATGTTGGTTGGAAGGATGACAGAATGAGTTCAGAGGGCTGGGCTCTGGAGTGGGTTGCACACAGTGCTGAGCCCCTGAGTTCGGGGAAGCATGAGGGAAACAGGTTCGAAATCCTGATGCGTGATCTCAGAAAAGATGATGTCAACCGTTTGGACGCACGTGCGTCATTGCTCAAACGCGTAGGCACTATCAATGGCTTCGACAACCAGCGATTTGGTTCAGCATCACGTGGAAAATTACCTGGACGTTTGATCGCGTTAGGGGATTGGGAGGGGGCGCTCAAGATGCACATCATTGGCGACCAAGGATCTGATCGCTCGCGGTTGCGTAGATTTCGCAAGGAGGCGCGAAGTATGTGGCCAAATCTTGGGAAAGTGAAAGACGTCCCTAACGAGATGAAGAGGGTGACCTCTGCGTGGAATGATCAACATGACGCTAGAAAGGCACTAGGCGCCATTTCATTGGACTTGAGGCGGTTGTGGATGTCTGCATGGCAATCCTCGATATGGAATGCATCTGTGGGAAAATATCTCTGCAATGAAATAGGAGGGTGGGCATTCGATGCAGTACAGCTTCGAGCCTCATCCTTATTGCTTCCCAAAGTTCCATTCGAGATACGGGGGAGGGAGAGAAAACGATGGATTGAACGGCTTGAAAGGAAATTGAATGATCTGTGTGATTATTGGCCGCTTGTTTCTATCGACACAGAAGATGGGCCATGGTCCACATACATCGACGAAGTGCTCGGATCTGAAGGGATGACGAGAAACAATCTCGCCATTGACCCATCCTTTGGTGCATGGCTCACACATCATCCGAGAAAACTTCGACTTCAGCCAGACGACCTTGTGATTGGCAATGTCATCAACGATGAGAGGGCAAAGCCACGCCGGCAACCAAGATGGGCGACGGAGGTCACATTCTCATTGAGCAGTGGATCATATGCGACAATCGTTACAAGAAGTCTTGTTCGAACACCTGAACGGAAATAATGCACCATTACAACATCGTAAATGTGATTTTGTGCATGAGTCGTATTCGTCGTCCAAAGAGGAATTGAGTCCAACACCTGCATAATGGAACCTGAGACCTTCGGATTTATAGCAATGAAAGATGTTCCACGGGCGTTGGTCACCGGCCAACAGGGGATGGGACCCTTGAGCGGAACAGGCGGAACGAAGAAAAAACAACCAGCAAATGAAGCAAGGCACAGATTCATGACTGATCTGATTGAGCGTGCCAAGAAAAGAGCAAAAATGCGGATTAAAGCTGAAAATGAAGAAGAAAGCATCACTTATGTCGATCTTCGTGACGCCAAATAATCAGGACTGCTTTCCACCAAGCAGATCTTTTGCTTGCTCTTTGGCTGCTGCTATGACAACGTCTTGAGCGACTTTATTCACTTTCTTGGAAATCTCTTCTGAGGCAGACTGTTGCATTTCCCCTGCCTTTTCCTTGACACTGTCGACAAGGGGTTTTGAGGCTTCTTTTGCGGCATCCTTAGCTGCTTCTATCGAAGAGGAGGCGGCAGTGCTAGCTGCCTTCATTGCGGCTCCAACAGAGGCGGATTTTCCGGCTTTCTTAACAGCCTTCGATGCTGCTTTAGCAAGGCCACCACGCAAGCCGCGTTTTCCCTTCGGTGCCGCTTCCTCTTCCATAGACGATGCTCATGTTCGATATCCATGAATGCTTCCATCAGCAAATAATAGCATTCAGGAAGAATGAATGGTATGCAGCCATGCTTCCATTCGGTCCAATCCTTCAATCAGATCCTTGGTTGATGCAGTATATGACAATCTCACCCAGCCCTCTCCAAATGGCATTAATGATCCGGGAATTGCTTGGACTCGTGCTTCACTCAATAGGCGTTCAACGAATTCAAGATCATCAAGACCTGTTGGTCGGATATCTATGAAAGCATAGAAGGCGCCCTCAAGGCCAGAAACCACAATGTTTGGCATCGCCTGAAGTCTCCTAAGTACAAGGGCGCGCCGTTCACTGAATGGAGTGATGATCTCTTCGACAAGAGTCTCATCCTCAAGTGCCACTGCGGCACCAACCTGCAAGAAGGGTGGTGGATGAGTCACTGTATTTGCCTGCACAACGGATACATGATCAATCAATGAGGGGGGGCCAGTGATCCAACCAAGTCTCCAACCAGTCATGGCCCAACCTTTCGACCAACCTCCGATGGTAATAGTACGATTTGCTGCTCCAGGTAGTGATGCAACGGGGGTGTGAGTTCTATCATCTACCCAGACCATTGAGGCATAAATCTCATCGGACAATAACCAAACATCATGTTCGATGGCAATCTCAACAAGTCCGGTGAGTTCCTCAACAGTATACACGGATCCTGTCGGGTTGTTTGGCGAATTCACAATGATGCCAGTGGTTGTCTCATCGATGGCTTTCTCGATTGAAGAAATATCAAGATGCAACTTCTCATCAAGCGGAACAAATCTCGGACGCAAGCCACATGCCTTCAATTGAGACCCGTAAGAAGCCCAAGCGGGTGAAGGTATAATCATTGATTGGCCGGGATCCCCAGTGGCCAACATTGCTGAAAAGAGTGCTTGCTTGGCACCATTTGTGATCATAATGTCATCTGGTTCAACTTTGAGCCCATATCTCGCGAGATGAGAAGAGACCGCGCGCGTGGTGCGCTCAAGTCCTAACGATCTAGAATAATGAGTCTGGCCATCGCGCAATGCAGTGATTGCTGCGTCTGAAATCGCCTTTGGTGTATCAAGATCTGGCTCACCGATTGTCAGGCGAATGACATCTTCGGGAGGTTTCTGAAAATACTTAGCTAGCCCGGTCCCAATAGAGGCAAGCCGTGAAGATAGCCGAACCATTCAATCACCTAGGAGATGTATTGGAGGAGCGTGAATTACTGCGCCCCACATCAAGCCAATCATAGTTCCCACATGATATCTTCTGAGACAATAGCGTGACAAATGGAGTGGAAAAACCCATCATGGGCGACTCTGTGGACAGAGCATGCATCTGCTATCGCCTACGATTATGGTCAAGGAATACGCACAACTGCTTGCGTATGTCGTCCATGCTGATGGGAAAATCGATTCCGAAGAGTGGGTGGACTTCGTCACTGGCATGGCTGCGATGAATCCTAATCTTAGCCCTGAATTTTTGAAAAAGATGCTCATAAGTCCAAAGAATCTCAATGAACTCCTAGAATCTTCTGACAAAGCAACGCTAAGAACGGCGGTCCGTGATGGATACTATCTTGCACACGTCGATGGAAATGTCGATCTTGCAGAGGATCGAATCATCATGAGAATTGCAGCGGCTGCAGAAATGAGTGAGAGTGATCTTGAGATGATCAAGGAATGGGTTCACCAAGGCGATGACTGGGCAAAACGCGGATTAGAGTTAGTCACATAATGAAGGCACTGTTGAAATAGCGCGACCACGGCGAAGGCGACGCGCACGAGTAGCAAAGCGGTTATGCGCGGGACTGCAGATCCTGATACGGGAGTTCGAATCTCCCCTCGTGCTCCTCTCAATCCATTTCTTTGAGTACGTGTGAAAGAGGTAAGGCCGTATGGTTGGTGTGAAAAAAATCTACGGCATGACTTTTATCAGCGCAAAGGCACGAAGAGAACTTCGCAAAGGTCTCGCTGCTTCCAACCATCCCCTCCTCGATCAAAGCGAAGGAGAGACTGTCCGCTAGAGGTTTCTACTGGGGCAACTATGCGTCCACGTGGTCCTGATTGAGCCTTCCAAGAAGAAGGGACGCCAACTGCACAAGCTGCTGCAATTACACCATCGAAAGGAGCATGGGTCAAAAGACCAAGGCGGCCATCACCCGCCACTAGGGTGCTTGGCAACATATCGAGAGAATGTAATGTCCGACGTGCTTCGCGCACCAACTTAGGCTCCAGTTCAATCGCATGCACCTCAAAACCCATGGCAACAAGAATTGCTGTTTGGTAACCCGATCCAGCACCAATCTCAAGAATTTTTGAACCGCGGGGGAGGTCCTCGAACTGGGACGTCATGAGAGCAACGATGTAGGGTTGACTGATTGTCTGCCCATGGCCGATGGAAAGTGGACGGTCTTCGAATGCATGGGGGGAGACAGCCTTGGGCACGAATACTCGACGATCAACACAACGCATTGCCTCAAGCGTGCGAACCGCATCAATTCCGCGGCGGGTAATTTGATTGTTTACCATCTCATCGAGTGAGTCTACAAGACCATCTGTGCGCCGCAAATGCTCAGTCCTCCGTCAGGTCGATGATTTCTTCTGCCTTCTCTCGACGACCGCCATCCCAGTCTTCAATCGCAGTATCGGAGATGAGGTCCGCTTTGTGTTCAACCACATGAACATGCATCGAGGTAAGGGCCGACATTGATTCTGAGTTGGATGTGTTGATTGAGCTGGGAGATGAGGGATTCGCAATGAAGACTTTTGCTGAGCCAGCATTCATCATCATGGTGAATGGGCGTCTACGCCTCTGAAACCAACGATTGAGACGCCGTTTGGGCTGGCGTGCACCTTCGGGCAAGGGCTCGCCAATGAGAAGCCACTTAGTGATACGCGTGAACCATCTGATGTGAAGGTACCATGCAGTACGCAAAGGAAGAGTGGAAAATCTCGTTCTAAAAAGCCAAAGTGTTCGTGACGTTCTGCGGGGGGGAATTATTTGGAAGCCTGACTGGATCAGTACATTGGCCATTGCAGCGTCCCTTGTTAAGGCGAAAAGAGGGAGAGGAGAGAACGTCTCTTCAACTAAATGACCGCTCAGAATGGGGTCGGACGACCATAGACTGTGGGCTTTCTTGACAACTGAATGGGCAAGGCCGCTCCCCCGTGATGAGGGGTCGACAATGACGCTATCGAGTTCAACGATGCCGGGTCGCCTGCTTAGTTCGGCCATGGCATGGAATAAACCCTCATCTTCTACAAGAAGCCGGGCGACGCCATCTGGAGGATTTGATTCATCCCGTCTGGGCCGTCGAACCTCATTCTCCCGTGAAAGCATGCGATGAACCCAGGCAGCCTCACTGGTCCGGTCCAACATTCACTCACCCAGATTCATCGAGTGATGATTCGAGGAGGAGGGGTTGGGGGAGAGAATCAGGCAGGGCAGAAAGACGACTCGGTGATGAATAGGCGGGGGCTATGTTGGCAAAACCCATTACGGCGCCCTCAAACACATTCGTGCTCGGCCCAAGCATGGACTCTTCAGTGGACCAAGACCACATGATGCCATTAGCCGTGGAAACTCTGAGCCATCCAGTCTCACCGTCAAAGCGGCAGGTGGAAGGCCAATCTCCTGTGACTGTTAATCTCTCAAGAATTCGCAACTCCCCAAGATCGAATAAAATCACATGGCCTGAACCCTGACCAATCGCAATCATACCGTTTACGGGATCGATATCCAAGCATTGTAGCCACTCTCCTTCAAAATCAATGCGATGCAGCGGTTCATGGCCGCGTGGATCAATGATTGCGATTTCACCAGAGCCAAGAGCTGCTATGAGGCGGCCTGCTGGAGTCCAGATAAGATCGTTGATCGAGACATTGAGATCCAGGAGTTCACGTGCAGGGACATGCATCGAATGACTCAATACGATTCGACCATCCACATCTCCAACTGCAATTGTTCCGTCCAAGGAGAGACAAGCAGCCCCAATGGAATGACGGCCATCGCACAAAGGAAGGGGTTCAACGCGGTGATCCGCTAGGTCAAGAAGAACCGCTCGACCATCTCCTCCGAAACTTATGGCGCTGGTATCGTCCAAGGGAAGGAGAGAGGAGATCCATGTTGGGTGCGTGTGCATGATAGCAAGACATCTGCGTTCGGGCAAGGACCAATATCGGACAGTTCCATCCTCACCTCCTGTAAGGACATGCTGGCCATCAGGGAGGGATTCGATGCATGTACCTCGACCTTCATGCCCCGACCATTGTTCAAGAATCGACCCTGATAGAGCCTCATGCAGCCGTATCCGGCCATCACTACCTAATGTAACGAAACGTTGGTCTGCAGCGCGCATCCGTTGATGCATGCGTCGGGCACGGCGCAGAAGAGAAGTGATATGGGTGCGTGAAGCACGTGCTCCAACGGCATCAGAACTCGAACACAGGCGGGTGAAAGTCTCACCACCTTCATCATGAACCTCCCCGATCCATTCACTCAACTCGATGAGGGTGCTCAGGCTGGGTTGCTCTGCCATCTGAGCAATGAGTGCTTGGGAATCATTTGCCAATCCTTCGATTGCACGCAGATCATCATGGGCTCGGGCAGCTAATGAACGAATTGCACCCTTTGCTGCCTTGCTCAATGAAGTAGCGGGGCCCGAAAGGGGGGTGTCTTCACGCTGAATTTTGACGAAGGATGAGCCACACAGGGGGCAATAGCGCCAGTCGACCTCAGTCGATGTCTGGCAGGCGTGACAGTGACCCACAGCATCCTGTGTTTTCGTGACGGGTATGAGTTTTCGGGGTGAAATCCATTGAACAGGCGCAATGAGCCCGTAGGGGGAATCGCCGCAAGAGAGAGGGGGGGGCGTCCAGACCGACTCAAGACTCATATCTCACAGGGAGAGTTGGGGGGGCAATGGGGGAGAAAGAGAGGGCTCAGGGCCTCCACGCCATCATGGTGCTGTCCCTCGAAATAGGGCAGCGCGGAGGCCTTGCTGCACCAATTGTAGCTCAAGCTCAGAAAGTTTTGGACGTGAACGATAAACACAGAGAAGAAGCTGAATCTCACATTCGTTCAGCTAGAAATGGGGGGGATTGGCAAGGCCAACGCGGAACAGTCATTCGACAAGCGATGAAGAGAGTATCTGACGCTATAGAATACGGTGACCTACCTCCTGGTCGGAAATCTAAGGAGTATCGGCGTTTGATCGAGCGAGCAAAGAAGGTACTTGAGAAAGCAGGGGAAAATTCTGATTTCATGAGCTCAGGAACGGACTCAGCGCCCATCATAGGTGGCGCTGTGCCTGAACAGGGGAGAAGAGTGCAGCCTGCTGCTGTAATAGGGGGTGACGACCTACTCGACTCATTGCTCGACGATAAGAAAGAGGACCCCGCCAAGGGGGCATTGATTGCTACGTTGATGGACGATGAAGGCACTGAGGAAGAAGAAGAAGACATATTCTCAGGGTCTGGAGGACAAACACTCAGACTTGCTCCCGCCGCAGGTGGTTCAGAACCGATGGGGCATATGGATGATGAAGAGGATAGAAATCAAGCCATTGACCAAGAAATCGAATCTGCTATTGAGCAAACGGCTGCGACAACAGAAACTGCACTCGCCGATGAAATAGAGGATGAGGAGGATGATGCTGCACACCAATTGCTTGCACTCCAGCAACAAGTGGCTGAATTGACAAAAGCCATCAAGCATGAAGAAGAAATGGAAGAGGAATTCTTCGATGAAGAGGATTTCATCGATGAGGAAGAGGTTCCTGAACCGAGGATGAGGAGAAGACAGCGGTCAAATGCAGCAGCTTCTATGTCCACAAGAGAAAAAACTACGCGCACCACCAGTCGGGCCGCACCGGCTCGAAGAGCAATGGCGGCCGCACCTGCCGCTTCATCGAAATCTCGACGTGGGAAAATGGAAGAAGAGGAAGAAGAGGAAGAAGGGGGGGGTGAAAGTGCACGAAGAAGCAGCACCCTCGATACTTATCGGCTGTTGTTAGAGACTGTATGGGTCGATGACCTTCTCGATCCTGCCGAAGTGGATCTGCTGAGAAGAAAACGTGTTGAGTTAGGAATCGATTTCGATACCCACCTCAAAATGACACGAGAGATGCTTGGTGGGCTTGATTGATGGACCATCCATTTTCACATGCCCTCACATTGGCATGGAAATCCGGCTCATTATCCCGAGGGGGGGCACAAAAACTTGAACATCTTCAGGAGCGTCTTGGAATGTCTGATCTCGAACGAGCAAAGATCGAAGAAGTGTGGTTAGATGAAGAAATTGAATTCATTGACAGAGATGATAGTGCGGACAGTGTTGAATTACTCGAACACTTCAGTGATACATTAGATGAATTGCGAAAAGAAAAGACGCTGCGTGCGGTACGATCCTTGGGTCGACGATTCAGCCGCCATGGCATCTCAAGGAACCGGCTTGGCATAGCGTTGAGATGGTTGAAGCCATTCGGACTGGATATTGCTTTCGAAGAAGGAACGTGGTCGAGTGATGATATTCCAGTGATGCCACTTCCTGAAGCATTGCATCCTCTGGCCGTCAAATTAGAATTGGCAATCGATTCGAAAGATATCAAAGAGGAGGGGGTGGCGAAGAAAGAACGTCTGCGCCTCATTCTTGAGAAAGATGACACATCGATTGACAACGCTATTGTCATGAGAATGTCAGGGGGATGGGATGTGCTCAGCAATGAGAAATCATTTCCTTGGTTACCAGAACTCAATGTTCACCTCGATGGAGAGGATTTCGTCTGGACACATGAAGAGGGTGAGGAGATTCATCACGCTACGCCAGATGGCGACCTGACCATCAGTCGTGATCTATTCGAGGCCCACGTGGCGTCAGTGATTCGGGCAGCGGATAGTGAGGCAGACCCTGATGGTGATGTCTTTCGTTGGCAACTAGGCCCTCGCAGCATTGCCTTTGACCTTTCAACACTTGACATCGACCTTGATGACGGGTATCTGATCGTTAACATCCGTGCTGGTGGAAAGTCGATCACTGTCGAGATGATTTTGGATGAATCTGCATCTTGGCCACCTAAACAACTCTCAGATTCAGCTATTGGAGATTTGGATCTCTTCATGGGAGAGCTGATCTCACTCACAATCGTCAGCCTTCCACACCAAATTACTCACCACCTCGGTATCGAAGCACAATCACGTTTGGCAGTGGCTCATCCTGGAGTAATACAGTACTCACTATCACGTTCTGAGGGGCGAAAAGTCATTTGATGATGAATCATCACTCACCTTCGGGCTCTGCTGGTTCTGAAGAAGGAGGGGGGGGGTCTTCAGAACCGCTACTTGAACCAGAAGAGCCGGATTCACCATCTTGTTTTGCTGGTTCTTCACCACCATCACCAACTACTGAGGCTTCCACTTCAACATCATCGAAATAGTACTCATTGACGATTGAGCGCTGTCCTGGAAGAGTGATGCTTGCCGTTTGATCAAGGGTAGTCACATTGTGAACTTTGACGCCACCATCTGAGAATGAATAGACGAAATCGCCCATGAAGATCGAACGGCTGATTGCAATATTGCTTCCCCACCAATAATTGGACAACCCTTCACCATAGAGGTCCGAATGATTCACTTCGCCATAGACAGAGAGGGTTCCATTGCCAGGGTCAACTGATACGAGGACAAGTTTGGAGACGTATTCATACCCAGAATAGGAATATGTCCTACCGTCCTCCTCAATGGTATCGTACACATATCTATGCGTCGAAAGGGGAACTGCTAGCAGACCATTCTTGTCCCAGTAAGTGAAGGCTTTGTGCTCGTAGGTAGCTTCAGACCACGACCACGACCATCCACACGAACGGATATTATTGCAGTTCTCGTCCTCATATCCTGGTGTGAGGGGAAGGGCGGAAGAAAGAGTCGGATCGGACAAATTACTAACATCAAACAATGATATCTGAGTTCGAGACCAATCAAGGCCAAGACCATCTTCGCCACCGGGGAATCCAATTGTCAGGAGGGAATCTCCGTCATTCATTGGGTGGATGTAGGTTGAAACTCCAGGAATCTCAAGTTCACCAATGATAGCCGGATTGGTTGGGTCGGACAGGTCAATCGTCCAGAGGGGGTCCATCTGCTCAAAGGTCACTAAGTAGGCAGTATCGCCTACAAAACGAGCAGACCACAAAGTCTCACCCTCCGCAATACCGTCGAGATGTCCTACTTCATACAAGCCACGCACGCCATCTTTGAATGATTCTTGTAGGGTGATGACGTGATTCTCCATTGGCTCTGGGTCTACCATCCACCAGCGGCCCCACTGTCCAGTTGTGCTCACGACGCGGATCGTGTCCTCATATTCCGAAAGGGAGAACTGATCATTCACAGTACCATTGATGCGGCCACTTGAGAGGTAAGACGTCTGTCCTGATTCGCTGATGTCAAAGGAATGTATGTTGGTAACCTCATGCAAGTCGTTGTTACCCCAATACCACCACCAATCGGCTGATTGTTCTGCTAGTAACAGCGTATCGGTCGAGGCATAGACGATGGGCCAATTCGAGCGTATGTGGTCAGCATCGAAGGTGAGGGACGACCCAGTCAGATCGATCGAGATGATTGAGGTCAAGCCATGTGAAGAGGCGTCTTCTGAAGAGGAGAAACCTCGACAATCCGAGGAAGTCCATTCATACGGCTGAATCGTGTTGCCTTCCTCCCCCCTGATATACATCCGAGGAACTAAATCTGAGAGAGTGAGAGCAGAGATGATTACTTCATTATCAAGAATTGTGACATTAATCGCCTGATTCCAAGTTTCATTTCTAAGCTCTTCAGAGATGTCACCATTCCAATATGCCTGATAGGCATCTTGGCCGAGAATGCTCCAAAGATCGACCCACGTCTGTAGGCCTGGAACATCAATCCATCCATATGTGATCATTCTCACAGTGCCTTCGACTTCACGTCCCGTCATCTGATAGCCTTCGATGTAGAGTTCATCTGTAACAAATGGATTGGCTGGATCGGTGACTTCGACGACGGTGAGTTTAGTGAATGATGACCAGCGATAATGCGAAGTCTCACCGGAGAACAGTGAAGAAGTGCGCAGCGGATCATCTAAGGGAAGATTCCAGATATTCACCGTCGAAGCAACGACGATGCGGTCGTCGGACATCAGCATTTGAGTGGGTGTGCCTTGAATCGAGACATTTGACAAGTGGCTGATATCACCGAACTCAGGTACGGCCATGATGAATAGATGGCCACCATTGAGCAGGTAGATATGATGCCCATCGGTCTTGATGAAATCGGCTTCATCGACTCCTTCTTCCTGATTATTCGTTCCTGTGAAATCTTCGCCAGACTTGCGGGTTGATTCTTGGCCTCCATTGGCTGATGCCGTGGGGGCGCTGCCAGAATCTGCAGATTCTGCAACTGCTACATCTCCATCCATCATCATGATGTCATCTTCAATCATGCCACCACCATACCAATACCCGCCAATGTGATCGCGTTGTAATTCGAGATTAGTTCGCATTTCGTCACTAATGCTCTGTTTGAGATCGGTCAAAAGAGCGGCACATGCATCATAAGAGCGAAGGTAGGGGGATGAGCGCTGTACGGTTTGAAATGCGGGTAGGACTGCCGTGGTGGTCACGTCAGTGATGGTGGTATCATCTTCATCCGGAATCCCATCATTGTCATCGTCAGGGTCTTCTGCATTTTTGATGCCATCACCATCTATGTCATCATCCTCTGAATCTGGAATCCCATCCTTGTCAAGGTCTGATATGGGATCTGTCACAGCAGGTATGGGTTTGTCATCGGCGGTGATACAACCGGACATCGGCGTGAGGAGGAACAACAAAACGACAACAGAGCTCAATCTGCTCGATAACATATTCACGGGCAGGGAGGTTTGTCGTTAAAGGGCGTTGGTACAATGTTCATGGCTCATCTTAAGCAGGCGAATATGTTCGGGAGAGGGGGGGTGCAGGAAGTTGTACATCACGAAGACGACGGGAATGCATAGCGTATTCCTCTTCAATATATACAGGCCAGTATGAATGTGGAATCCTGCATTTAGGAAAATCTGGTTCTGACCGATGACGGTTCGTGTTGATTTCTAATTTCTAAAGCTCAGAAAGTTCCCCGACCGACTCAAACAGACTAGGCCCACTGCCTAGAAAGTATGCAGACCCCAACCTGCTGCGCGAGTCCTCAGGAGTGGGGTTATTGCTAGAAGCACACGCGTCGATGCAGCCATCGGCGAAGGCAACGTACACCCGCCCCTCACGATCTATATGCAGGTCGTTGAAATCCAGCAAATTTCTGTTTGAGCCGCCAATATCTCGACAATCACCACTGTTCAGGCATATGCTCCCCACCTGAACTGGGTCGGGAGATACCCTGACGGTATGGAATACAGGTTCTGGGTCCAGGGCATTGAGACTGTAGGTGATGTACAGGTAGTAACTGACATTGGCAGACGCGTAGTGCGCATTACCGTCCCATGGCTCCTCATCGATATTGGATTGGTTCAATTCACTAGCGTTCTCACTCCCAAGGTAAGTGATTGCAATCCTTCCTGGGTCACCTGCATCAACCTGAGGGAATACTGAGGAGATGACTGCACTGGGACTGACTCGAATACTGGTCTGTTCCCATGTTTCTCCAGAATCAGTACTTCTCGACATATAGACGCCTTCGTCTGCACCAGTCCATATGTGATATGCATTAGACTCCGTGTCGGTCGCAACCTCCGAATTCTTGCGAGGATTAGGCGTCCCAACATCCTCGCCCATAGAACGATCAAACCAAGTCAAACCATTGTCGTGGGAAACGATGACGGTTGGTGTTTCAACACGGGGCGTAACATAAACGGTACCATCTGGGGCAGAAGTGATGGCCCCGTGCAATCCACCATTCGTTGTGGCTAATCCAAAAATCAATCCACCCGAGTTGAAAGTAGCACCTCCATCAAAACTAGTGAAACAGAAGATGCCTGCGAGTTTATTGTAGCAATAGTACACGGCTGTTTCGTAGTAAGTTTGAGACAGTTGACCAGCAATTCCATATCCGTTGCTTGTCCAAGGGCCAGTTGCTAGTTTGATGTGATCATTGATTGGAGTCGTGCCAGAGTCATGCGGATTACCCACCCAAGTTTCGCCATCATCATCGCTCCAGCATATCCAAGATGTCTCCAAACCCTGCATCTGAACGTTGAATATTCGGTCAGTAACAGGGTCAACCCACCCCCACGGGTCATTGGTCTGGAATGCACACATGGGGCCCGTTACGTCCTCCCATGATTGGCCATGATCACAAGAACGCATGACCTTCTCAGCAGCGATGAAGAATATGCAGCCGCTCGAAGTGACGCCGATGCTTGGCTCTGGTCCATCCTCACCAACACTGCTGAACGTGAAGTTGAGGTTTAGTGGTTGATAGAAATCTAATGAGAGGGCCTGGCCATCCGGCCCGGTGATGAATACTCCATCTGGTAGAGTCGGTTCGGGAGGAGGAAGAGGGGGGGCGTCCTCCTTGAAGCAACCAGGGAACGGGGCCGACAGCATCAGAATCCCAACTAGCAGGACCTCCGCTCGCATGTTCTTACCAAAGGCCACGACCCACTCATTCGCCACTTGGATATGTCAGTTGCGAAGCCTATGGGTGGTGCTCGCACCCTATTCTAACCCACAACAAACAGCACCTCTTTTTTGTGAACATTTCCGTAATTCACCTTATGCTCAGGATTTCTTAGGGTAACCAAATCATGATGCTTGGTGAAATTGCAGTTGTTAGGAAAATTCACGTATTCGCTGGAGTGGCATGGTTTGGCGCAGTCATAATTACTCAGTATAGAAACACACTCGGGCGAACATATTCGTAATTGGAATTAACCTCTTTTCGAATAGTGGGGTGGTAATGAATACGCAAGAGTCTGACCTAGCGGAAACGAGAGTATGTGACCTTGTCACCTCAATTCCAGCAAGGGGGGGGGTCCTTTCAAAATACAATCTAGACTTCTGTTGTGGAGGGGAAGAGACACTATCTCAGGCATGTGAACTCAGAGGCATAGCAATCGAAGATGTCATTCGAGATATCGAGTATATTGACTTGAAGAGAGGAGAATCAAGGAAGGGTGAATTCGATGCAATGAGCGCAACAGAGTTGTGTGATCATATCGAATCCAACCACCACGAATTCCTCAAACAACATCTCCCTATTGTTGCTCAACATGCCAATAAAGTTGCATTAGTCCATGGTGAAAGAGAACCTTATCTCAAAGAGATTGCAAGCGTCTTCACTGAACTGAAAAATGAATTAGAACCACACATGCTGAAGGAAGAACAGATTCTCTTTCCATTAATCAGGCAACTCGATGGTTCTACTACACTTCCTGAATCACACTGTGGAAGTGTCCACAACCCCATACGCGCCATGTTCATGGAACATCGGGCGGCTGGCATTGCTTTAGAAAGACTAAGAGTATTGTCTAGCAACTATGTGCCACCACCGCACGCTTGTAACACATATCGTGCGCTTTTCGATGAATTGATGATTCTTGAGCAGGATACTCACATCCACATCCATAAGGAGAATCATATTCTCTTCCCGAAAGCAAAACTGCTTGAAGAGGGATTGAGTCATCGGTCACTCCCTTAGATGAGTGAGTGAATTGATTCGCCCGCACATGTTCCACAATGATGCCCGCACATGTTCCACCATGAGTTAATCCCCCCTACTGCCTTGGTCAGCCTGAATGAGGATTGATTTGAAGTCACGCCTTCCCATTGTTCTATTGCTCTCGCTCTCTCTTTTCATTCCATCAATCGCTGGTACAGAAAATGGACTCGACGGTGGATTGAGTACCGATGGCGCTGTAAGAGCTGGCGATGGTTGTACTTGTCATGGGACTGCACCAGATGCAGGTGTTGTCCCCCGTTTGACCATGGTGAATAGTGAAGCGATCGTTGAAGGAAATACATACGTCCTTGAAGTGAGTTTTACGGGAGGACCTGCCGAAGGTGGCGAAAACTCAGGGGGATTCCTAGTCAATGTTGACTCTGGGACTTTCGTCGCTCCTGATGGAAATGTTCTCGTGGACGGTGATGAGGCCACCCATTCAGCTATAGGAAATGATCAACGCTCTTGGGAGATTGAATGGACTGCGGATTCCGCTGATGTCGCTGAATTCACATTGCGCACCAATTCCGTCGATGGTGGGGGAGATATGAACGAGGGCGATGATTGGAACATGGCGACTTTCTATCTCAATCCAGATGGGAGGATCACTCAAACTCAAATTGAGCCCGAAGCGAGGTTTGACGCTCCGGGATGGACACAGAACCTGATACTAGCATTGTCCGGTTTGATGATGATCATCTTGTCAGTTCTTGCTCTTAATCCAAAGTCCAAAGGCAGGCGCAAAGAATTCGATTGAGGGGGATATAATGGGTAATAATACTGGAAATGGAAGATTCACTTGGTTCAAAAAAGCAAAAGAATCACGTACATGGGAGAAATTCTACAGAGATCGTTGGGCACATGATTATTCGGTGCGTACCAGCCACAGCGTCAATTGTTCCGGGTCCTGTAGTTGGGAAGTTTTTGTCAAAGATGGTATCATCTGCTGGGAGTTACAGAAAGTTGACTGGCCGCAGATCAATGATGAGACTCCGAATTACGAACCAAGAGGGTGTCAAAGAGGCATTTCTGCCTCATGGTATCCATATTCACCTGTGCGTCCAAAGTTTCCATATATTCGTAAGAAGTTGTGGAATGCATATCAACGTGCCAAGAGCAAGGGAATGGGGCCGGTTGAAGCATGGGCCAGTATTGTCAATGACCCCAGGCTGTCCAAAAGTTACAAATCTGCACGTGGTAAAGCTGGATGGAAACGAGTTACTTGGGATGAATCTGCTGAACTGATTGCTGCTGGACAAATCCATACCATCAAGAAATTCGGGGCTGATCATATTGCAGCCTTCTCACCGATTCCCGCAATGAGCCAGGTATCCTTTACTTCTGGTCAGCGATATAACCAATTGATGGGAGGGGTAATGCTTTCCTTCTACGAATGGTATCATGACTTGCCACATATTATGCCTTGGATCTGGGGAGACCAAACTGATGTTGCGGAGAGTGCAGATTGGTATCAGGGCACGTATTGGATTGTTATGGGCTCTAATCTACCAATGACTAGAACTCCAGATGCTCATTTCGCATCTGAACACAAATACAATGGTGGTAAGATAACCAACCTGTCACCTGATTATTCCGACATCACAAAATTTGCTGATCTATGGGTACAGATCAAAGAAGGAACTGATAATGCATTTCTCAATGCATGTATACACGTAATTCTGAAGGAATATCATCACGAAAGGAAATCGGAATATTTCCAATCTTACATCAAACAATACACCAACATGCCTTTCCTAGTCATTCTTGATGAAGGTGAGAATGGATATGAGAATGGACGCTTTCTTCGTGCTTCAGATATCAAAACATTTGATGAGGAGGAAAACGCAGAGTGGAAGCCTGTTCAGATTGAGGATGGAACTGATGAGATCAAGATTCCTACCGGAACGGTTGGGCATCGTTGGGAGAAAGAGAATACTGGGCGTTGGAACTTGACCCATCAGGATTCACTAACAGGCGAAGAATTCGATCCACTCCTTTCTTTCTTGGATCATGACAAGGCAAAGGAAGTATCTGTGGCATTTCCCGATTTCACCAATACCTACGCAGAACTCGGCGAAACCAAGAGTTCTGGAGACGCAGCAATCAACCGCATCAGAGGAGTCCCCGCCTATGAGGTAGAAACCAATGATGGGAAAGTCTTGGTAACCACAACTTTTGATTTGATGATGGGTCAATACGGAGTATCTCGAGGGATGTCCGGTGATTATCCTGTAGATTATGACGATGTTGACGAGCCATTCACCCCTGCTTGGCAGGAACAAGAGACTGGAATCAGCCGGGACCTTGCAATCAGAGTTGCTCGAGAATGGGCAGATAATGCTGAAGCAACTCACGGTAAATCCCTATTCATAACAGGCTCGGGAATTCTTCATTGGTACCATGGTGGCTCATCCACATATCGTTCAGAGGCAATTATGGGCATCATCTGTGGATGTCAGGGCCGCAATGGGGGAGGTTTCGCCCACTATGTTGGAACCGAGAAGATACGCAACTATGCAGCTATCGGAATGTTAGCAGGAGCCACAGACTGGTATCGCCCACCAAGGCACGCGAACAGTACTTCTTGGCAATATTTCCATACTGATCAATGGAGGTATGATGGAATGCCATTGACTCCGCTTTGGGCTCCAAATGCAAAGCATATGAAAGCGCATGGAAACCATTCAGCTGATATCAACCACCTAGCGGTGAGAACTGGATGGTTACCTTTCTATCCCCAGTTCGATAAATTGAATCCCATCACTGTCTATGACATGGCGATACAGGCGGGCTGCAAAGACGATTCCGAAGTCGGGACTTGGATTGCGGAGCAATTCCAACAAGGGAAATTCGACTTTGCTTTGAGTGATGTCGATGCCAATAAGAACCACCCCAAGGTTCTGACAATTTGGCGAGGAAACTTGTTCGGCACCAGCACCAGAGGACAAGAATATGGGCAGAAGTATCTTCTTGGAACCCATGACAACGTGCTTGGAGGTGAACGTTCGCAAGAGATGGTTGAAGAAGTGAAATGGCATGATAAGGTCGATGTTGGGAAACTCGACTTGGTAGTCTCTTTCAATTTGAGAATGGATTCAAGTGCGAATTATGCCGATGTGGTTCTTCCAACTGCTCACTGGTATGAAAAGCATGATTTGGCTTGCACAGATTTGCATTCTTTCTTCCATCCTTTCAATCCAGCGCATGACCCACCTTGGGAATGTAAGTCAGATTGGGATGGATTCAAATTCTTAGCAAAGAAATTCTCCGAATTAGCAGCTGAATCATTTGATGAACCCGTGAAAGAGGTTGTAATGACTGCATTGCAAACTGATTCGCCTGATGAGATGGCTCAACCACTTGGAGAGATCAAAGATTGGCGAAATGGAGAATGCGATGCAATACCTGGAAAAACTTTCCCTAATGTAAATGTGGTAGAAAGAGACTATTCAAAACTCTACGATATGTTAACTACAGTAGGCCCACTTGGTTGTCAGGAAGAAGGATATGGTGCAAAGGGCATCAATTTCGATTTGACAGAGACATACGAAGCTCTCATGACAAATCGTGCTGTTGGAGAGAAAGACGGTAGACCCGATATTTCAACTGCAAAGCAGGTCGCAGAAACTATTCTGCGAATTTCACCTGAAAGTGATGGAGAAGTTTCACATAAAATATTCTTGAATTTGGAGAAGAGAGTGGGGCTACCACTTGCAGATATGGTCGAGCATGAGCGGGAAATCGCTCATTCATATATCGACCTCTCCAGTCAACCGAGAAGGTCGATCACATCGCCCCATTGGAGTGCAATTGAATCGGCGGGTAGGACATATGGTCCTTGGACAATGAACATTGAGAAACTGAAACCATGGCACACTTTGACTGGAAGACAAGCAATTTACTTCGATCACCAGGGATTCCGTGATCTTGGCGAAGCTCTGCCTACTTACAAGCCACCTGTCGACACGGTTGCGATTGGAGACTTGCCGATGGAAGAAGTGGAAAATGGTAATGCCAAATTACTTCGATTCCTAACACCTCATGGAAAATGGCAGATTCATTCCAGTTTCAGAGATACTTGGCAGATGACCAATCTGTTCAGAGGAGGACCTTTGTGCTGGTTGAATGATGATGATGCTGCAGAGATTGGAGTGGAAGACAACGACTGGGTTGAGGTATTCACTAACAACGGAATTCAAGTTGCAAGAGCTGTGATCAGCCATACAATCAAGCGAGAAATGTGCATTGTGTATCATCAAAATGAGAGACACGTGAATGTTCCCTTTTCACCGTTAGCGAAAAAGCATGGAGCAACTGATCTTCGAGGAGGAGGAAATAATGCCCCTACTCGAGTCATGATGAATCCAGCTACTATGATTGGAGGATATGGGCAATTTTCGTACTTCGTGAATTACCTTGGTCCAAGTCCATCTGAGAGGGACATGGGTGTCTTGGTTAGAAAGATGCCTCTGGTAAATGGAAAAGCCATCTATGAAGAGAAAGATCTTCACTTATTGAAGGGGGTGTGAAATATGCAAATCGGTCAACAAATGGGAATGGTATTCAACATGGATAAATGTCTAGGATGTAATACCTGTACTGTTGCTTGTAAGAATATCTGGACCAATCGTGAAGGCGCCAAATACATGTTTTGGAATAATGTTGAGACAAAGCCCGGTATTGGTTATCCAAAAGAGTGGGAAAATCAGGAGGAATATCGAGGCGGATGGGTATTGACTGGTAAGAAAAGAAAGCCGCTAAAGCTTCGAATAGCCCCAAAGTGGCTTGAACTGGCTAACCTCTTTTACAATCCTCATCAACCAGAAATGAAGGACTACGTCGGAGATACTGGCACTTACACATTCACTTACGAAGATCTACACTCACCAACAGAGACTACTCAGCAGCCCGTTGCAAGACCCAAGTCTGAAGTCACTGGTGAAGAAAATGTGAAACCAAATTGGGGAGTCAATTGGGAAGACAATGCTGCGGGTGCAAATACCACTGGACATTGGGATGTTAATTTCGATGATATGACCGCAGAAGAAAGGAAGGCTTTCTTACAATATCAGGATTCATTCATGATTTACCTTCCAAGAATATGTAATCACTGTGCCAACCCGGCCTGCGTGGGGGCCTGCCCGTCGGGAGCTGCTCATAAACGAGAGGAAGATGGCATCGTGCTGATCGACCAAGATCGTTGTAGAGGGTGGAGATATTGTGTTTCTGCTTGTCCATACAAAAAACCATACTACAACTGGAGAAGTGGAAAGATGGAGAAGTGTATACTTTGTTATCCACGATTGGAAACGGGTCAAGCTCCAGCCTGCTTCCATGCTTGCCCGGGAAGAATTCGCTATATGGGACCATTAATGGTTGATACGGATCGTGTGGTGGAAGCTGCAACCGCACCAGAGGAGGACTTAGTCTCACTTCATCGCAGCATTATTCTTGATCCTCATGACCCAAAGGTGATCAAACAGGCAAAGAAACAGGGGATCTCGGATGCTTGGATTGATGCCGCACAGCGTTCGCCAGTATACAGGATGTTCGTTGAATGGAAGATTGCATTGCCCCTCCATCCTGAATTCAGAACTGTACCTAACTTGTTCTACGTCCCACCAGAAAGCCCGGTTGCCTCAGTTTTGGATGAAAGAGGCAATAGGTCGGCGACGGATGAAGATTCTGTTCTTCCAACACTAGATAATTTCCGGTTGCCGATCAAATATCTTGCAAGTATGTTTGCTGCTGGAAACACGGAGGAAGTGAATACGGCCTTAATCAGGCAACTGGCAGTTAGAACTTATCGAAGAAGCATCCGGGTAGAGGGAAATGCAAACCTAGATTGTCTGAAGGATGCTGGATTGAAGGAACAAGATGCTATTGACATGCACAGGCTTCTTTCTTTGGCTTTTCTAGATGAGAGGTTCGTCATTCCAACTACGCGTCGTGAACAAGATCCAAAGACCAGCCCGTTCACCGAACGTGGTTTCACTGGTTTCAGCAAAATGAACCCTCACGATATGAAAAGAAGAGAATTCATGCACATAGATTTGCAAGGAGACCAGGTGATTTGAATGATGGTGGGCAATACTTTGTCGATTGATGAAGAATTACTGGCAGATTCATATCTGCTTTCATCTGTTCTTTTTGTCAATCCAGAGATGATGGAGAAAGAATCAACAGATAATAGAATTCTGAATCTTTGTCAAGATCTCACGCACGCTGGGCGTAGCGATATTGCAGCGCAATTCGAAATGTTCCATGCTAAACTGTGGGATATTTCTGAAGAAGAGCATCTGTTTGCGCTGGAGATGACGCCTTCTGCCCCTCCTTATCTTGGCCATTATGGGTTTGATGCCCCCAAAACCTGTGGAGAGATAGGTGTCAGTGAACGGAACATGTACATGATTGAGGTTGCAGCGGTGTACAAGCATTATGGTATCCAGATGGAACATGGTGAAATGCCGGATTACTTCCCTGCAATCTGTGAATTCTTAGCCATATCATTAGCTGAAGTGAAAGAGGAAGCTCGAAGATTGCGTCAGGGCTTCATCAATTCATTAGTCAAACCATTTTTGCCGAAGTTCATCAAAGGCTTGGGTACCAAACCATGGATGCATATTGTTTCGGCAGTGGAGATGTTGATTATGACTGAAAACCAAATGGGGGAAGAGTGACAATGAATTGGAATGAGATTTTTTTCCTCGTCTTACCGTATATCACGCTGCTGCTCTTCTTCATAGCCCCCATATGGAGGGCATTCTCTGGACAGTGGGCATGGTCTGCAAGAGGAGATTATGGTTGGACTCCGAGGCCCAGTGGTTTCTTTGGAAGAGAATCAATGGGAATGGCAGCATTGGCATTGCATTGGGGCGTGATTATTCTCATTTTTGGCCATCTATTCCTTGGCATAATCGGTGCATTGTGGGGACCGATAATCCTAGTTGATTATTTCAGATGGATTGGAATGGTTGGTGGGCTGATGTTCCTTTATGGCTTAGTTGTAGCTTTGATCCGGAGGATCACCATCCCTGAAGTCAGAGTAATGAGTAAGGTGGAAGATTACGTGATTCTTTGTTTATTGATCAGCGCAGCATCATCATCTCTTTGGTTAGTAATCATTGACGGTCAATGGGGAATGTCTTCTACAGTATTTCCATGGCTTGAGTCGGTTTTCTCTTTCAATCCCGAGATTTCTGGAATGGCTGGTGCTCCACTCTTGACCAAAATACATGTCGTGGTCAGCATGCTGTTTTTTTGCTACGTACCTTTCACAAAAATGGTACACATTTGGAGCTATCCTTACAGCTACATCACTCGACCATTCATCTCACTCCGCGAACGTGGAAGATGGGTTCGTTAATCATCTCACTCAAGGAGTTTGGTGATGGGGTCGTTAATGTTAAGGAGAAATAAAAAATAAATGTGATAGCAATGGATGAAAAATTTGTTACTAGCTATGAAGGGGTAGAAGTAACAAAATCTAGAGCAATCAGAGTTCTAACAGTCAGCACCTGTGCTTTCACAATTAATTTTGCTTGTTGGATGATGTATGGGGTTCTCATCACCTTCTTGGTCATCAACCGCGTGTTTGAATGGGACAAGGCACAAATCGGTTGGTTGATTGGCATACCAGTACTTACGGGCGCCATATTCAGACTTCCAGTAGGCATATTGACAGATATTTATGGAGGACGTAAGATTTTCACAGCAGTAATGCTCATTGCTGCAATTCCGATGTATATGGTCAGTAAGGCCGATTCATTTTGGGAGTTCTTCTTTGCGGGTCTGGGTTTTGGATTAGCAGGAACTACGTTTTCCATTGGCATCGCGTATTCCTCAGTTTGGTTTGAGAAGAAATGGCAGGGGACTGCACTAGGGATTTTTGGAGCTGGGAATGCGGGTGCGGCTTTGACCGCGATATTTGCTCCCATTCTGTTAACCAAATTCTCTGATGATGGCGCGAATATAGAGGGATGGAGATCACTACCTCAACTCTATGCAGCAATATTGGTGGTGATGGCGATAATATTCTGGATTTTGACATTTGAGCGTAAAGTGAAAATGGATGAAAGCACTTCGTTGAAAGAGAGACTATCGCCATTGAAAGATATGAGAGTTTGGCGTTTTGGGATGTATTACTTCTTGGTCTTTGGTGGATTCGTAGCGCTCGCCCAATGGTTGGTACCTTACTATGTCAACGTCTATACTGTGAGTGTCGCAACAGCAGGAATGTTAACTGCAATTTTCAGTTTTCCGTCTGGAGTTATACGCGCTCTGGGGGGTTGGTTCTCGGATAAAGGAGGGGCTAGAAGAGTCATGTACTGGGTGCTCGGTACTTGCTTACTATCTTCCCTGCTTCTTCTTCCCCCGAGGATGGAAATTGCTTCAACTGGTGAAGGGGTATTGGCACAACGACCCGGTACGGTCATCGAAATAGATGAAGGAAATAATAGCATCATTCTGATTGATTCAGAGGGGATAGAGAAAGAATACTTCTACGCCGGAGCAACTAATGCAGAAATTGAAGACTTTTCTTCAGATGATGATGGTGATTCACACATCATCCCTGAAGTCAATACATGGCAGGAACCAGTCGTAGAAGTTGGCGATGAAGTGGAGCGTAAACAATTGTTAGCCAAAGGTGTGTCATTGATAACTTTCCAAGCAAATATCTGGATTTTCACATTCTTGGTATTCGTCCTTGGAATTGCCATGGGAATTGGAAAAGCTGCAGTCTACAAGCACATTCCTGTCTATTATCCAAATGACGTGGGAGTTGTTGGGGGGATTGTAGGAGTTCTGGGGGGTCTTGGTGGCTTCATCTGTCCGGTTATTTTTGGCTATTTATTGAAATGGACCGGTTTGTGGACCATGACATGGTTATTCCTCGCACTAGTTTCTGCAATTTGCCTAATCTGGATGCATTTGATCATCAAGAAGATGACTTTTCTCAGAGCCCCTGAGATTTCTAGATTAATCGAAGACCCCGGGGGGTCATACCTTCCTTCGCTCAATATTCACTGTCCTAATTCAGGTGTGGACAAAGAGATAAGCATTCGAATCACTTCGGGAGAGCCTCCGGGATTAACCATTGATGATTGTCAGATGTGGATACGCGGTTCATGTCCCCCTGAATGCACCATGCAGTGCATTACTGAACAAATAATTGAGGTGGAGGAATAGAAAATGGAAGAAAATAATGATGATTCAAAGAACCCAGGGGCGGGAATTCAATTCGATTATTGGGATCCTGAAGATGAAGAATTTTGGAATCAACACGGTAAGAAGTTGGCTGGCCGTAACTTGTGGATATCAATTCCCAACTTATTTTTGGGATTTGCGATATGGATGGTATGGGGAGTGATCATTACAAAGATGCAAGGCATACATGATGCTAATCCCGACCTATATTCATTCAAAGGATGGGGTGGATTGATGGGGGATGAATACAAGGCTCTATTGTACATACTTCCAGGTGTAGCTGGGCTTGCAGGTGCGACTTTCCGCATCACGAATTCATTCATGATTGAAATCTCAGGTGGGCGCAATGTCATCGCAGCAACGACATTGCTATTGATGCTACCAATGATAGGGGCAGGGATTGCTCTGCAAGATCCTGATGTCTCATTCACGATCTTGATCATTTATGCATTGATGTCGGGGGTAGGTGGTGGTGCATTCGCCTCCTCGATGTCTAATATTTCCTTCTTCTATCCACGTAAAATGCAGGGCCTCTCACTCGGCCTCAACGCAGGGGTTGGAAATCTTGGAGTGAGTGCGATGCAGTTCATAGTACCCTTCGTGATGGGATTCGCTCTATTTGGAGGGATGTCAGGAGCTGCTGCTGGTGGCTATTATGTCGCCAATGCTGGTTTGTTGTGGGTTCCTTTCTGCCTCTTTTTCATGGTTGGCGCGTGGCTGTGGATGAATAACATGCCAGAGCATGATGTAAGCAATACTGCTAACTCTCTAAAGAAATATTTCTGGCTTGAAGGAATAGGATACATAGCGGCTGGAGTTGTTGTAGCTGGATTTGTTGCTACCCGAAATAGTTCTCTTTTCGGTTCATCTTTCATGGGCATTCTTCGCATTTTCATAATGGTCGCAATAGCTGTGGTTGTCACACTCTCTTTGATGAGATATGCCACGCCGGGCCCAGTGAAAGAGAGTCTGTTGGATCAATGGAAGATATTTGGTGAGAAACATAATTGGTTGATGACATGGCTGTACATCATGACTTTTGGTTCATTCATTGGCTTTGCTGCAGTATTCCCCAAACTCATTCTTGATGTGTTCGGATATCTTCCCAATGCTGACCCAAACCCATGGTACAAAGATCAAGCTTTGACTTACGCTTTCCTCGGACCACTGGTTGGTGCGGCATTACGACCACCTGGGGGTTGGATGGCTGATAAGTGGGGGGGCGCTAGAGTAACTCATTGGGCAACCGTGGTGATGATTATTGCCACTGTTGGAGTCGGTATGATCATTGTCAAAGCACAGGCATCTGATACTCCACAGGAGTACTTTGCTCTGTTCATGATTCTGTTCATGATTCTGTTCACTACCACTGGAATAGGAAATGGTTCAACATTCCGTATGATTGCCGTCATCTTCCCTCGCAAACAGGCGGGACCCGTACTTGGCTGGTCATCTTCGATTGCAGCATATGGGGCATTCATCATCCCGGCCGTATTTGCGGTGGCAATCACTGCAAAGGTACCTGAATACGCCATGTATGGCTTTGCCGCCTACTACATCTCCTGTCTTGGTGTTAATTGGTGGTACTATGGCCGTAAAGGTGCAGTAATGCCTTGTTGAATAAATTCAATGGGAACATATGTTTGGAGATTTGATAATGGAAGAGACTGATCACGCCCTACACGAATTTTTCACCAAGGATCATCGCCGTTTGGACAAGTTGTTCAATCGTTTCAAAGCGGATGATTCTGAATCAAAATTCGAGATTCTCAACACGTTTGCTGCTGGATTGATTCGGCATATCATATGGGAGGAAGAGTACCTGTTTCCGATATTTGAGGAGGTCACGGGAATGATTGAGGAGGGGCCCATTGCAGTCATGCGGGAGGACCATCACACCATCCAAGAACTGCTCTATGAATTGCTGATGCAAGCCAGAAATGGTGAGAGTTATTCCCCCCTATCTGTCCAACTTGAGGGGCTTTTGCTGCAACATAATCTGGCTGAAGAGAATGTACTGTATGAAGCGGTTGAAAGCATGCTTGCACCAGAAAGTAGAACTGAATTGCTACAGGCATTAATGGAGGAAGGTGAACTCGATCTTGAAAAATGGATTGAAGGAGTCGTCATCATTGAGGAAGACTCTGATTCCAATCAATCTAGTCCTGTCTCTCTTCATTGAATCTTGAGTGGGATGTTCTGGCATGAACCCGAATAGCTTGTAGCGATGCGATATCGACAATGTCTGCAGAAGGTCAAATCCGCGTTATTCAAGTAACATATCTTCTATCAATTCAAGAATGGGTTCTACATCGCCATCGTAGAACATCACGGTTCCGGGTTTAACGGCTCCTTCGCCTCCTAGAAACACCTTCGGAATAGACTCTTCTTTCCAGCCTTCTACTAGCACGACATCAACCATTGTGGTTGAAGTGAGTAATTCAACGGTCTCTGATAGGTTCAATTTCCTACCAAGGAACAAGGCCGTTTCCACGTCTGACGAAAGAATGACTGATTCTGCCCCCGCCTGACGATGCCGCCAAGTATCCTTTCCTTCACGATCTGCCGAGACACAATGGTGAGTCTGTTTGATAGTTCCAACCCTGAGACCTTTTGCTATCAATCGTGGAATTATTCTTTCCAGCAAAGTAGTCTTTCCAGAATTAGAGAAGCCATAAAACCCCAATACGGGCGGTTTCCCCTCAATCTTCATTATATTCTCAAATTGAATTTCTGCCATTTTCTCAGATTCCTTGTTTCAAATTGTTCATGGAGACTTCAGAAATGACTCTGTAAGAGGGGGTATCGCAATGCCGCGATTACCAACCCAGTGAGATTTTCCCATCTCCATGAATCAATAGAAAGTGATCAACTTCTATTTCGCACCCCTGACATGTGAGGGTGATGGGGGTTTGCACAATCTACCATTGTGAAAGGGAAAGGGTTAGAACTAGTACATTCGTTGTCAATCCAATACTTCGGTGTGATTTCGATAAGGGCACGTCACACCCCTAGTCATTGCTAGGTTGATGCATGGCGAATCGGCCAAGAGCAAAGAAATTGAAGATGCCCCAAACGATTCCTGTCGAGAGCCATGCGACCAGATAGGGCAACCCCCATCTGTAATCCAGCACCTCATAAGTGAAGGTAGAGCCAACCCAAGCAATGCCGTAGATGACCATTGTACGTGCAAAACTCGAGACTAACGCCCCCTCATAACGGAAGGTGATTCTTCTATGAAGAAAATAGGCGATGATGCATTCGATACCCCAAGAGATCGACCAAGCGAATGTTCGGCTGTGAGAAGCATCGTCGAAGAGGAAGACAAAGAATTGGAAGATGATGAACATCAGGACTGTATTGGTACAACCAACAGATGAAAATCTGATGAAAGGATGCTCTGACCACAATCGGTGAAGGCGGTCATTCACAACTACGGGAGGAAGTGGGGGGCCATCTTTGTGACGATGGAAATGAATGGTTACAGCGGTGATTTGATGAGGTTGGCTCAGGACGGCCTTCCATGAGCAGTGGCACACCCTTCACGATGGTTGATGGTACGTTGCAGACTCCAGATGACCCTGTCATTCACTATATCGAAGGTGATGGTATCGGCATCGACATCACTCCTGTGATGATGTCAGTGGTCAATGCAGCGGTTGCTCTGGCATATCGTAGTGAGAGAATCATCGTCTGGAATGAGGTCCTCGCTGGAGAAAAGGCATTCAACGCCACGGGTGAATGGCTGCCTGAAGAGACTAAAGCCGCGATGAAGAGTGGTCTTGTCTCGATCAAGGGCCCACTGACAACACCAGTCGGAGGAGGCATTCGTTCACTCAATGTCGCTCTAAGACAACAACTCGACCTGTTCGCATGTGTTCGACCTGTGCGTTGGTATGCAGGTACGCCAAGTCCTGTCAGAGAACCCCAACATGTGGACATGATCATCTTCCGAGAGAATAGTGAGGATGTCTATGCAGGCATCGAATGGGAAGCTGGTAGTGATGAGGTCAAACAAGTCATCGAATTCCTCCAAGAAGAGATGGGCGTAACCAAGATTCGATTCCCAGAGACAAGTGGAATTGGAATCAAGCCCATCAGCCAAGAAGGGACCGCACGCATCGTGCGGGCTGCAATTCGGCATGCTATCGACCAAGACTTGCCAAGTGTGACGTTAGTCCACAAAGGGAATATCATGAAATTCACCGAAGGTGGATTCCGCGACTGGGGATATCAGATCGCAATAGATGAATTTGATGCAACTGAACTTGACGGTGGGCCGTGGTGCACCATGACCAACCCGAAAACTGGGGCTGAGGTCATTGTCAAGGATGTCATTGCAGATGCAATGCTCCAGCAGGTACTCACAAGGCCTGCTGAATACTCCGTCCTTGCCACAATGAATCTCAACGGCGACTACATCTCTGATGCGCTGGCCGCACAGGTAGGTGGAATCGGAATTGCACCTGGTGCGAACATCAACTACGATACTGGTATCGCTATCTTCGAGGCAACACACGGGACAGCACCAAAGTACACAGGTCAGGATAAGGTGAATCCTGGAAGTCTGATTCTGTCAGCTGAGATGATGTTGCGATACATAGGCTGGGGAGAGGCTGCTGACCTTATCGTCAAAGGTATGGAAGGGGCGATCTCTGCAAAGACCGTGACCTACGACTTCGAGAGGCTCATGAATGGTGCGAAACTGCTGAAGTGCAGTGAATTCGGTCAAGCAATCATTGAACACATGTAGTGCTGTGTTCAGGATAGCGCTGCGCCAACTATTCCAGCATCGTTACCCAACGACGCCTTGCGCAGATCTGCTTGAGTCGTGAGAGAATCCCACCAATGTCTGGATGTGTGGATGAAGCCACCCCCAAGAATGATGATGTCAGGAGATAGAAGCATTTCGTAGTGTTCGAGCACGGATTGAAAACGCGAGGACCATTCCCCCCAATCGAGGTCTTCCTCGTCCTTGACTCGGGAAGAGGCAAAATGTTCCACTGCCAGTTCTGCATCCCATCGAATCAATCCAAGCTCAAGATTAGGGACAAGCACACCATTTCGGATGATGGCTGTACCAAGACCTGTTCCAATGGTTATCATCAGGATGGTCCCCTCCTCCTCTTCTCCAGCACCAAATTCATGCTCTGCGCAAGCAGCAGCATCTGCATCATTGATCAGAGTGACCTCTTCGACAGCGTCGCTGTCCGCGATGAGTTCTGCAAAATCGAAACCTTCCCACTCATCTCCAAGATTTGGGGCTGTGCGCACTGTCGTACCTGAGACAACGCCGGGAAAACCGATGCCAATCGAGGGAGTCCATCCTATCTTATTCCCGATCTCCTCAATGGCTGCAATACCCACCTCGGGGCCATAGGGCGCCTCAGCCTCGACACGCATCACATCTGTGACAGGATGGCCTACGACATTGCCCACAAGGGCTCCTTTGATGGACGTGCCACCGATGTCGATCCCTAGACGAAGCATGTTCAGGCCTCCAATGCCTGTTCAATATCACGCCAGAGGTCCTCGACATCTTCGATGCCGACACTCATTCTCACAAAACCTGGAGCGATTCCTGCTTCAATTCGGACATCTTCGGGAATGAACATGTGGCTTGAGTTGAATGGGCACTCAATCAGGCTCTCAACACCACCAAGACTCGTGGCTTCAGTCACAACACTCAGCCGACGCATCATGGCCAAGGCCGCATCGTCTCCTGCACCGACAACAAATGATAGCATACCAGTGCCCTTGGGAATGATACGTTGTGCTAGAACATGGTCTGGATGAGATGCAAGAGATGGATGAATGACACGAGTGATGCTCGGGTGTGCTTCCAAGCGACAAGCAATTTCTGCTGCATTAGATGCATGAATTGGCATACGAGCATGCAGAGTACGCACACCGCGCTCAATCAGATAGCAAGAGAATGCATCAGCATTGGTTCCCAAGAGTTTCTTGCACTGGAAGACGCGGGTGATATGTTCCTTGGCCCCTATCACCGTCCCGCCTATCAAGTCAGAATGACCGCCCAGATACTTGGTCGCAGAATGGATGACAAGATCGAATCCCATCGATAATGGGTTGCAGCCCCAGGGTGTGGCAAACGTGTTGTCAACCACAGCAACAAGGCCATGGCGCTTGGCAATTGCTGCCATAGCTGGCAGGTCACAGACCTTGAGTGTGGGATTGGTCAATGTCTCCGTGTAGAGCATCTTCGTATTCGGCTGAATCGCTGCTTCGTAGCTGTCTGGGTCACGCATGTCAGCCATCGTGACCTCGATTCCGAATCGGGGCAGGTCTACTGCCATCAGCTCATATGTACCACCGTAGATATCGGGGCTTGCAACGACATGGTCGCCTGCAGAAAGGAATGAGAGAAGTGTTGTGCTGATGGCACCCATGCCACTGGCAAACACGTCTGCATCCTCGCCACCTTCAAGCGCTGCTAGTTTGGCAGAGACTGCTTCACTGTTGACCGACGACATCCGACCATAGAACAGAGTGTGTTGGGCACCATCAGCCCAACTTTGGTAGCGCTCATCATTGAGATGATAGGATGAAGACAGGAAGACGGGGGTATTGATCGCACCCTCGATGTGGTTGATACCAGCATGCACGGCACGGGTTGCGAAGGCGTCCTCATCATCCACGGCAATGGAGATTCATCGCTCGATATGTAGGCGACGGTC
>Ga0208408_1000338_pt1 | contig 32595 bp, 34 predicted proteins | sample ETNtaG_4_FD_185776 | JGI IMG/M metagenome (GOLD analysis project Ga0208408, IMG submission 185776) | Marine microbial and viral communities from oxygen minimum zone, Eastern Pacific Ocean - ETNP201406SV67 (SPAdes) (version 2) | ecosystem: Environmental > Aquatic > Marine > Oceanic ... | reverse complement strand
GGCTGCCATGTCTTCAACAATTACAGTTCCTACCATCCATGGATGAACCATGCAAAAGTAATCGAATGTTCCTGCATCTTCAAATGTATGAGAAAATGATGAGCCTGCCATGATTAAGCTGCTGTCAAACACACCACTTGGCCCATCTGTTGCTGAACCACCTGTTGATGTGTGAGCTGCTGTATCATTGTTCTCCCAAGTAACTATTCCACCAATATCAATTGTTACAGTGTTTGGAATGAAACAACCGTCAGCTGTTTCCTCACAACCTGGTACTGATGATCCTGGTGCGTTGGTTACTGTTGCAGAATGATGATCTGCGAAAGCATTTGGTGCAATTGCTACCATTGATGCTATTGCAAAAAGTACTACAAGAGAACTTAATGTTATCACTTTCATTTGATCAGGATCCTGTATCCTTGTTAATATTCCTTTTCGCTATTTCAGCCCTAAGCATACTAATTTAACGATTAAGGGGTAATGGTAAAAATTCTCTTCGTAAGACAGCAGATAACCTATCTGATCTCTCTCTGGTGCTTCGTAATTTCAGGTGAAAATAGCTAAGCTTGGTAAAGAAATGTATTACACAAAAAATATTAATGACCAAAATTTCAGTTGAAGAAACATGCAAAATTCACGACTCAGCAACAATGCACAGGTTTCAATTATAATTCCAACCTATAACGAATCTAAGAATATTATACAAATTTTGAAATCAATTGGAGAACATCTTCCAAAAAATCTACTTGCTGAAGCAATAGTTGTTGATGATAATTCACCTGATGGAACAGGAAAAATTGTAGAATCTTATCTAAATGAAATGAAACAAAAGGTTGGATATACTATTGATGTGATTCACCGTAAAGCTAAGAATGGTTTAAGCTCTGCCATACTCAACGGTATTCAACATTCAAGTGGAGAGACCATTATTGTAATGGATAGTGATTTTTCACATCCACCAAAAATAATACCAAGATTAATCGAAGAGATCAAAAAATCTAGATGTGATATCGCAATTGCGTCACGCTATATGACTGGTGGTTCCATCAAAGGATGGACATCTAAACGAAAATTGTTAAGTAAGACAGCAACAAAAATTGCGAAAACAGGTCTTGGAGTAAACCAATCAGATCCAATGTCTGGATTTTTTGCATTCAGACGAAAAATTATTGATGGATTAAAATTTGATGCCATTGGATATAAAATTCTCTTAGAAATTTTAGTGAAGGCGAAGGGTGTGAAAGTAAAAGAAATCCCTTACACGTTTACAAATAGAGTACACGGATCTAGTAAATTGGATTCATCTACAATGATAGATTATGCAAGATCCGTATGGAAACTGTACAGGTATGGCCGCAAAGCAGAAAATAGTGAGACAAGAAACTCTGTTCGCTTTATATCCAAAGCATCTAGATTTTACACTGTAGGTGCATCTGGACTTTTGATCAACTACCTAGCATCACTTATGTTTCTGGATTCAACTATGAATTTTTGGTATATCCATGCGACTACGGTAGGAATAATAATTTCAATGTCTTCGAATTTTATTCTGAATAAAATTTGGACGTTTGGAGATAGGAGCTTTGAGGCTAGAAAAACTGTCATACAGTATGGAAAATTTGTAGGATTTAGTTCGTTAGGTGGACTAGTCCAACTTGGAATGGTTTTTGTGTTAGTTGATAGCTATCAGTTTACTTATCCTATGGCACTTGTATTTGCAGTTGCTATTGCTGCATCTAGTAACTTTATACTAAACAAAAAGTGGACATTTAAAGAAAAAATTTGGAATTAGTATTCAAGAATTTAATAAGCATAATCACTAATAGAATATTATGTTGAAGTTAGCAATCAAAGATATACTGAAACAGAAAAGTTTTGGTGGAATTGCTATAGTTTCTGGCTTTTTACTTGGTTTAATCTACTATTTTCTTACCTTATCAAGCGCGGTAAACCACAACTTAATTGCACTAGTTGTTAGTCCCCAATACCTAGCAGCTTCTATCGGATTAACAATAATTGTAGCAATTTTGGGTGGGATCAATATTGCCTTAGTTGTATACAATATCAAAACACAAAGAATGAATCTGCAAAAGGGTGGATCATCAGCAATATTTGGTGGTGCACTCGCTGCATTTACGCCAGGATGTCCAGCATGTACAACATCACTAACAGCGGTTTTAGGTATTGTTGGTGGATTAGCAATTTTCCCACTTCAAGGCTTAGAGCTCAAATTTGTATCTATAGCCGCATTATCATTTTCAATCTGGTGGGCAATGCGAAATATCAACAAAGCAGATTGCTGTTCGATGAAAAGTAATTAAGAATAGATTTCAGATTAGAATACTTGTAATATACATAATTATCATTCCTACAGCAATACCCGCTAGTACTGAGCTGTTTGAGAGTTTACCTTCTTCATTTTGTATCCATCTCATTATTGAAACAATTACCTGAAATATTGCACCAGTACCTATTGCTAAAAAGATAACTGCTGCTAAAGGTGAATAAGAAAATCCACCAACCCAGGCACCAAAAATTGCAGGAACTCCAGCAATCATTCCCATTGCAGCAAGCTTTCCAATCATGAGCTTTGTACGTGCCATGGGTGCAGCTATTGCAAATCCTTCTGTAGTATTATGTAGCGCAAATCCAACAATAAGAAAAGCTCCAAGTGCAGCTTCACCTAGTACAATTGCGGCACCAATAGCAAGACCTTCTCCAAAGTTATGCAAGCCTATTCCAATTGCAATCATCAATGCAATTGCTACAGGACCAGCAAGTTTCGATGCACCTGCACGCTTTCTGAGTTTTTCACCTACATAATTCAGAGCAAGAAAAGACACTACAGCTACCGTAGCAACTAAAAGTACTCCATTGAAAACATCAGACAAATTATTGGCAGATATTTCAATGGCTTCCTCAGCAGTACTAATTCCTAAGAAAAGTAAAAGACCAACAGTAAGTGCCAAGAAAAATTTGTATTTGCTACGGCTAAGTTTAGAAATAAATGGAAACCAAAGAAGACCTATCAGCACAGGGATAATTCCAACATATGTTCCTATTACAGCAAAATATGATATCATTTCAACGGTAGGCTTAATCGATTGTACAGCTACATCAACTTGCTTTTCAAATCTGGTTCCATCATCCACAGTAAGTCCTACAGCATATGGTTCTCCCTCATTCCATTCAAATGGTATCCGAACAATTGCTGACTCGAATCGTTCCAGATGTTTATCAGGTTCAATAGCAGCGGGGTATATTCTGTCATTGATATCTGCCATAACAATATTAACAGAAATCTGTCCAGTATTTCGTACAGTTGCAATTATTTCCGAGTCAACGAATTCAACTTTCTCAATAGATATTTCTGGTAATACAACACCATATCCAATCAGTTCAGAACCTGGACCAAAAACATATCCAATCATTATAGCTAATAAAACAAAAGGAATGATGACGCTTACCGCTGTCTTTACATTCGACGATCTCTTAACTTCCATAAGCATATCCTTCCATGTTTAGTTGAGAACTATCTTTTGCATAGAAAACACCTGACCATCCCTTCTCAGAAAATTCAGTCAAATGTGCATGGAATATGTATCTGCCTGTATCTTGATATTCAAACTCAAGAATTCCCCTTTCACTTTGAGAAAATGTGGTCATGTCAGTAAACTCCGATGGAATCATATCAGTACCAGTTGGATAGTACTTGTACAAGGTTCCGTGTAAATGAAAATTATTGATAGGATCTAACCCTACCATGTTTACAACATAAACTCGGATTAGTTCATTTGTGTTAACCTGAATGGGGTGGTGGTGATAATAAAATGGAATAGTGTTTGCAGCATATAGATTATTTTCGCCGTCAAAGTCAGTGTCAAATCCGTTTAGCATCAAAACCATTTCATCAGCTTGTTGCCTTCCCTCTTTTGGATCTACAATGAATACACCGTAAAGTCCATGACCAATATGCTCCTCAACTGGCATTACATGACAATGATATGGGTGAACACCAGCAGGTCCCGCTATGAATTCATAAGTAAACTGACCTCCACCAGAACCAACTATCTCAAAAATACCATCCATCTCAGCTGGATGGTTTCCGTGAAAGTGAATTGTATGCTCCTTGCTCCCATTATTAGTAAAATAAATTTTTACTAGGTCACCCTCGGTGGCACGAATTGTTGGACCAGGAACCTGCCCATTAAATGTCCAAACATTATAAAATATGCCTGGTGCAATTTCCATTATTTTATCATCCTCAGCTACAATGGTATACTCACGAAGTATTGTACCATCTTCTAATTGGGAAACTTTGCCATAATCAAAGTCACGTAAGTATTTTTCCGGATCAAATTCAACTTCTTGAATTGTATAAACAGGATCTAATACATCACCAGTGGTTTGTACCACTGCACCAGTATGAGTTACAAAAACTTCTGGCTGTTCTTGAGCAGTAATATACACATCAGGAAAAACAAGATAGCCCACAAATCCAAAAGAAACGATCGCTACGACGATAGCCATTTTTTGGCTAATTGTGAACACATATGTTCGACTAATTTGCAATATTTAAAATTTAGCCATGGCTAACTTTTTTAGACAGATGCAAAATTATTAACATAAGGCAAATTTTGATATCTATGAATGAGAAGCAGATTCTAATTCAGATCGTTTTTAAAAAGCTAACGAGTCATTTAGCATAATCATCATGAATTCAAGAAAATTAGCCTTAATTTTGATAGGTTTGATGCTGATTCCTATCTCTCAAGCATTTGGACATGGGTTAGGTATCGACACTACAACATCTTTGAACTATGAAGAAAGAAAAATTCTTGTTTCAGTTGAGATGTTACCATTCTATTTTGATGAATCAGAAAATAAAAAGATCCGTATTTACGCTTTTGACAAGAAAACAGAAGAAAATATTTCAAATGTCACATTTCTTATTGATATTTATAAAAATAATAAGTTGATCCTACATGATTCCTTTTTTGCTCCTGACGGTGAACTGATCATTGATGTCAAAGAATATGATTACTTGGAGCCATATTTCAAATCTGGTGGTCTCTATCATTATGAAATAGACATAACTTCCATTGACGAAGTGGATAATGTTACGGATTCTCTTTCCGGTTATATTGCAGATGTGAGTGTAGTTGATACAACATATCATAAATTCAAAAACTCAGAAAATATAGATGTGGAATTTAGACACAAATCCTACTATGATGAAATTTCAAATTTTGTCTATGAACCATTAGAAAAAATTATAACTTTTGAAATGCCATTTAACTGGGAAACAAAAAATATATCACATCTTCAAGTTGTTCACGAGGAAATCTTTTTTCCAAAAAATTTTACTGAGATGATATCACCAAGTTATAAAGCACAAATAAATGGAATAGATGTTTTCAAATCTAATCTACAAATTGATGATTATTCTGATGAGGATGGTAGAATCATTCATTTTATTTTATTGCAAGATCATGTAAAATTTTTTAAAAATACAATAAAACAACAACAAGCTGAACATGGAATTGATACCTTTCCAGATAAAATCTATTTTCAGCTTGTACCAAATGATGAATTAATTTTTCCAGTATCTGTTCTAACTGTAAATGGAAAGTATCAAATTGACCTATCCTGGGTTCCTAAGGAAATCATGTCCAATTCTGAGACAAAATTTGTTTATACAGTTAGAAATGGTGAAAATCTTGAGTTAGAATATAACTCCAATTTTGATTTTGTTGTATCTAAAGATGGTGAACAGATTCACAGAAGTGCTGAGCAAACAAGAATTGGTGGTGGGGCAATAGATTTTGTTTTTCCGTCTGATGGTCAATATACTATAATTTTTGATAAAATTAGAAATAGTGAATCTTTTACTTCATTCACTCTTATTGTTGGCCAACCAACTGAGAATAAAACGTCAATACCTGACTGGATCAAAAATAACGCAGGATGGTGGGCTGAAGGACAGATTGATGATTCAGCGTTTCTTCAAGGAATACAATTTCTGATCAATGAAGGAATAATGATTATACCTTCTACTGAAACAACACAAGCCCCTGAATCACAGGAAGTTCCAAGATGGATCAAAAATAACGCAGGATGGTGGGCTGAAGGACAGATTGATGACAATACTTTCGTTTCAGGAATTCAGTATTTAGTCAAAGTTGGAATTATTATTCTTGGCTGATTCAAGTTCAGAAACCATTTTCATTGAGAATCAAACCGAGTAATGCAGCTCGTGTATATTTTCCATACTCTGCCTGCTCAAAGTATTTTGCTTGCTTGGCATCATCGATGTCTGGAGAAATTTCATCAATACGTGGTAGTGGATGTAATATGATTGCATCATCTTTCATTTTCTTTAGCATATCTGGACCAATCACATAACTACCTTTTACCTTAGTATATTCTTCTTCATCAGGAAATCTTTCTTTTTGGATTCTAGTTACATATAGTACATCCAAATCGTCAATGTAATCATCTAGATTTGTGGATTCCGTGTATGATAATTGTTTTTTGATATCATAAGCAGAGTCAGAGCGAATTCTAAGTGCTTCTGGGGAGATAAGATGCACTTCTACATTATAATTACCTAGTCCATACAAAAGAGAGTAAACTGTTCTTCCATATTTTAGATCTCCAACTATTCCAATCTTCAGACCATCAATATTCTTTTTTTCTCTCTTGATTGTGAATAGATCCTGAATTGCTTGTGTTGGATGCTCTTCAGTTCCGCTTCCACCATTAATTATTGGTTTTTGTGAAATCTCTGCTGCAAACCTACTAGAACCGTCAAGCGTATGTCGTAAAACAAGAACGTCTGTATAGGATGACATGACCTTAACTGTATCAGATAAGCTTTCACCCTTTTGTACTGATGATGAAGATACGTCTGCAATTCCAAGAGAAGTTCCACCAATTAGTGCCATAGCAGATTGGAAGCTTAGGCGAGTTCTTGTGCTTGGCTCAAAGAAAAGGTAACCAAGTGTTTTACCTCTTGCAATTTCGCGTCTTTGATTAGATTCTAAATCTATAATTTTTTCAGTAGCAGAAAAAATACTTTCTAGATTTTCCTTACCAAGATCTCTAATTGAGATAATGTCCTTCTGGAAAAAGTCATTCATCTTTGAACCATTTATAGAGGCATATATACAAACTATACTAATGGATCAGTCGGATCTCACAGTCAGACGTATCAAAGATGGCACTGTGATAGACCATATCAATGTGGGAAGTGGGCTTAAGGTGTTAAAGGCACTTCAGATTGATGGTAGTGATGGAAACGTTATCACAATAGCACTAAATGTTCCTAGTGGAAAACTAAACAAAAAAGACATCATTAAGGTGGAAGGAAAATTCCTTGAAGATGATGACACAAATAAACTTGCTGTGATAGCACCGACATCAACGGTTAACATCGTCAAAGATTACAAGTTGGTAGAGAAACGACGCGTATCGCTTCCAAAGGAGATTGATAGAATTTTTAGATGCTCGAATCCTGAGTGTGTTACAAACAGTAATGAGCATATTGAATCAATCATGGATGTCTTGGACAAAGAAAAACTAGTTTTGAAATGTAGATATTGTAACAGAGTATTGGATGTAAACCAATTAAAATACTCTTAACTTAATTTTCAATAATAAACAAATAATCATAGTCCTGTTTGTCTTTTAATGCAAAAAGATGGAATCCACACGTATAGGGGAGCATCGTGAGAATCCCATTCTTTGCATATTTGACTTACAAGGTTGGATAATGATCAAACTAGTTAATTTTGTGATACTTCTTTGTAAAATTTTAATCAGATTTTGTAAATTTTCTATTTAACCTTTAGCTTTGGTTTAACTGATTTTTCCTTTTCTGGCTGTTCAGACTTGAATTGGTTTTCTGTAAATCTTCGTAATGATCCAAATGGCTTGAATGCCCTACCATTACCACGGTAAAACTTGGAGAAGTACTCAACGTAAACCAATCTTGCACCTTGAATTCCGGGTTCAAAGACACCAATGATTATGTTGAATAAATGCCCTATGAACAATATCATTGTACCAAGAATAACTAATGGAATTCCTATGTTAATCGATTTTAAGAAAACGTAGTCGATTGTATGGGCAAGTATAACAGATGCTAGTAAAATTCCAATCAGTCTTGTATAGGAAAGAATGTGACTGATGATTGTTGCCACTTCCATTAATGCCATGACCTTCATAGGTCCTTTACTCTTATCACATGCAACCATTAACGCGATACCTCCGAAGATTAATCCATAATACATGTATGCTATTGGATTAACTTCAACCAGTCTATCCCATGTCGGGTTGATAGCGTCACCACCTATTAGAGCTAATCCGAGAAGAACTATTCCCCAACCAACCATTAACCAGCCAACTTTGACTAATGCCTCTTTCTTTTCACCTTCTCTCATACAATCTATTACACCTAAAATCAAGCCAAATGATACAAATCCAATTCCAATGTATCCTGCATAAAGCAAGAGTGTTCCCGCATTATGAATTGGATCTAGAAATGCTTGTGAAGGTCGATTCAAGATTTCTCCAGGTTCTGGAAGTCCAGTAACCCCTGCACTTGCTAGAACATCAAACAGATAACCGTTCATGTGGAATCCAAAATGTAAATCAAAGATAAATCCTAAAACTATTCCAACGACACAGCCAGGAATCATTGCTTTTGATAGCTTTACCATCTGTCGTTTTTTCAATATTAACATTGCAAAACTACGCAGTTGCCTAGGCATTATGTTTAGATTGCGTTTTCCTTTCTCAACTCGTCTGATAACCCATAGACAAACAAGCAAGATAACTATACAATATCCCGTATCACCGATCATTAATCCATAAAAGATTGGGAAGATGAGAGCAAAAACCATGGTAGGATCAAACTCTTTGCTTTGTGGTAAGGAATAGAATCGAATGAATGCCTCAAATAATCTAAATCGAGGTGGATTACTCATCAATGTTGGTGCTTTCTCTTCTTCCTTAGCTTCTAGTTCATAGATTGTTGTACCGTCTGTAAATTTTTCCAAAGTAGACTCGACTTGACCAAGTTTTGATTTTGGAATCCATCCTTCCATTGCAAAGGCATCTTTTGTGACACCAAGATTAGAAATCACTTCAAGTTTTTTATTCTCTATCTGTAATTGTTCCTCAACTTCAACTAAATCTGCAAAGTGTTTTTCTGAAATCTGGTTTAGCTTATTATTGATCTGTTCAAGTCGTTGATTTTGTGTTTGTAAATTACTTTTTTGATTTGTGATGATTTCATTTGGTTTTCCACTTATGCTGGGTACGGCTTCTATCTTGACATTATGTAGTTGTATAATGTTGGCAAACTTATCAGGTGAAATAGTAGGGAATACTACTAGAATTAGATGTGTTAGTTCCTTTTCTGCTTTAGTGTAAAGCATGATATCTTTTTGGTGTTCATCAATTACTTTCTTAAATTCCTCAAATTTGTCGGATGGAATTCTACCGAAATAGGAAGTTGCAGAGGAAAGTTGAAGGATCTTCAGGTCTTCTGGAAAGAAGCTAAACTCTTCAACAAGTTTTAGGTTGTTCTCAGTCTCCTGGATTTCAGTTAGAAGCGCTTCTTTTTCCTTCTCAAGGCTTGCAACCTGCTCATCTATATCAATTGAGATTGCGGTGTGTAATAGATCATTGATAGACTCAAAACGCCTACAGGAAGTTAGAGGTATGCTAGGTAACACAGTCATCAATGCTTTAACACGTAATAATTGGTCAGATACCTGTCTTGTTAGCTCATTATCACGCTCGTTCTTTAAAATGGCAGAGACATCTTTTGATAATGGTTCTAATTGTAAAATTTCCATATCATGCAAAATAGAAACTGTAGTTTGTTGATTTTTTCGTAAACCCATAATAGCTATCTTAGCCATTTTAACAGGTTTGAACATTCTACTCTACTCCTTTTAGTAATATATTGATAATATCTTGTGCTTGCTGTGCCGTAATTTGTGATGTTATATCTTTAGATTTTGTTTTTGCTTCTTCAATCGTCTTTTGTGTTTCAGCATTGGCTTTCTTGGTAGCTTTTTCTACATTTGAATCAACTAGTTTTTCACCCTCAGATTTTGCTGCTGCTATTGCTTTTTCTAATTCTGAGTCTAATTGAATGATTTGATCCTCAATCTTACTTTTGTAGCTATCAATTTCTTTTTGAGCATCCTCTTCTACTTGTTTGATCTTCTTCAATGAATTAATGTATTGATCTTGTGACGCTGACATATTATGCACCCAAAAACTCCTTACTCAAATACAATATAACAGCAACAGCTACGAAGATATTTCCCATCATCATTGCGCGTTTAATATAATAAAATTTTTTTTGCTGAGAATTTTTAAAATTAATTTGCAATTAATTCTACCTCCTTATTCTCTTCTCTTTCATTCATCTTTCGTTTTACAGTCTTTAACATAGCAAACGTATCCCGCTCCATCTCTTCAAGCCTGAATGTGATAAATTTAACAGCTGACTCTAATCTTGGAATAAAGACGTTTTCGATTGCGTTAGCTTTTCGTTTTGTCTTGTCAATTTCATAAAGTAATTTTCGTAATGTAGTCTCCTTTTCTGCTACATCTAGAACAATTTTATGCACTTCTTGGAATGCTTTCATTGCTTCACTTATGGAAACAGGAATTTCTAATAAATAATCTGTAAGAGCCTCTTCCCTTCGTCCTCCTTCTAATCTTGGAATCTTTACTCCCATAACGTTCTTTGGTATGATCGATAATTTTTTCAGTTGTGGGATCTTCATTGCTTCATTTTCCAATCTCATCTCACCGTCAATCATCTCTGCCATCCTAATGCTTTGATAACCCTTGACTAGTTCTGCATTTAGTTCTCCCCGTAATCTAGATGATGCTTTGCTAATACTAAAAAATTCGAGAATTAATGCTTGGCGTTTTAGTTTTAACAGCTTAAGTCCTTTTTGTGCAATCTTAATTCGTTTTTTTGTACGTAAGTATTCAAGACGGGTTGGACGGATATCAGCGTTAGATGGCAATTCAAATCACCTATTCAGATTTGTCTGTATCACCGGTGTTAATCTTCTTTCCATATTTAGCAATAAATTCTGGTTTGATACGTGTAAGTTCAGTCTCTGAAAGTCCTGCTAATAGTTCCCAACCAAGTGAAAGTGTTTGTTCAATAGAACGGTTCTCGTTAGGTCCCTGATGAACAAATTTTTTCTCAAAATTGTTTGCAACTCCAAGGAATTTTCTATCAAGATCACTTAATGCGCCTTCACCTACAATAGCAGCAAGTGCTCTTGCATCTTTACCTTGTGCATAAGCAGCATAAAGTTGATCTGCAAGTTGTCTATGATCTTCTCTTGTTCTTCCTTCACCAATTCCTTGGTTCATTAAACGTGACAGGCTTGTTAGAACATCAACAGGTGGTTGAACATTTGCTCTGTGTAATTCTCGATTCATTACAATCTGACCCTCAGTGATGTAACCAGTAAGATCAGGAATTGGATGTGTGATATCGTCAGCAGGCATTGTAAGAATTGGTAGTTGTGTTACTGAACCTTTCCTTCCCTTGATTTTTCCTGCCCGCTCGTAGATTGAAGCTAAATCTGTATACAAATAACCTGGATAACCTCTTCTTCCTGGAACCTCTTCACGTGCTGCAGAAATTTCTCTTAATGCTTCACAATAGTTTGTCATATCAGTCATAATAACTAAGACATGTTGTTCGCGTTCATATGCAAGAAATTCTGCTGTGGTTAATGCAAGTCTGGGAGTAAGTATACGTTCCATTGAAGGATCAGAAGATAAGTTAAGGAATAATGCAGTTCTTTCAAGTGAACCACTCTCTTCAAATTGTTTAATGAAAAAGTTTGCCTCCTCACTTGTAATTCCAATTGCTGCAAAGACAACAGAAAAGTTTTCTTCTGTGCCAAGAACTTGTGCCTGTCTTGCAATTTGTGATGCAAGTTGATTATGTGGTAGGCCGGATGCTGAGAAGATTGGTAATTTTTGACCCCTTACCAGTGTGTTCATTCCGTCAATATTTGACATTCCTGTTTGAATGAATTCTGCTGGTTCTTCTCTGGAATATGGATTAATGCTGGAACCTACTAGATCAAATTTTTCTTTTGATACAATCTTTGGTCCGTTATCTTTTGGATTTCCTAGTCCGTCAAAGACTCTTCCAAGCATTTCATCAGATACTGATAATGTTGCTGTTTCACCAAGGAATGTTGTAGTAGTGCCACTGGTGTTAATGCCTAAAGTTTGACCGAAGACTTGGACTACAGCAAGACCTTGACTTGTATCTAATACTTGTCCCTGTCGTCTTTCTCCATTTTCTAATTTTATCTCAACCATTTCACCATAAGATGCATTATCAACTCCCTTGACAAAAATCAATGGGCCAGCAACTTTGTCTAGTGATTTGTATGATATGTTTGCCATTAGTCAGAACTCTCCTTTGAAAGTGTATCAAATTCTTGTTTCATCTTACCGTTAATGTCGTTTAGTAATTTTTCTAATTCTTCCTCTTTTGTCCATTTCATTTTTGGTATCATTCCCCGTGATTCAAGCGCACCTACTTTGGCAGATGTAGAACCTTTCTTTATTACATCAGCCTCCTTCTTACCAAATTCTAAAATGGTTGACAACATCTTGTGTTGTTTTTGTATTGATGTGTAAGTATCAACTTCATCAAATGCACTTTGTTGTAGATAATCTTCACGTATTGAACGTGCTGTATCCAAGATTCCTTTTTCTGGTTCTGGTAATGCATCGTATCCTACAAGTTGTACAATCTCTTGCAGTTCTGATTCTTTCTGTAAAATTTCTAATGCCTCTTTTCTTAGGGCAATCCAATCCTTTGAAACATTAGATTTGTACCAATCTGCCATATCATCCATATACAAAGAATAGCTTGTCAGCCAATTGATTGATGGGAAGTGTCTTCTGTTTGCTAAATTAGCATCAAGTCCCCAGAACACACGGGTTACTCTAAGTGTGTTTTGTGAAACTGGTTCTGAAAAATCTCCGCCCGGTGGAGATACTGCACCTACTAGTGATAATGAGCCCTGTCGCTCTTCAGGGGAAATAACAATACTTCTTCCACCTCTTTCATAAAACTCTGCCAATCTTCTTCCAAGATATGCTGGATAACCTTCTTCACCAGGCATCTCTTCTAGTCTTCCTGAAATTTCTCTTAATGCTTCTGCCCATCTTGAAGTGCTGTCAGCCATAAGTGCCACACCATATCCCATATCACGATAATATTCACCCATTGTAATTCCCGTATAGATACTTGCTTCACGTGCAGCTACCGGCATGTTTGAAGTGTTTGCTACTAGAATAGTTCTTTCCATTAAAGGACGCTTTGATTTTGGATCTATTAGTTCAGGGAATGATGACAGTACGTCACACATTTCGTTTCCTCTTTCTCCACAACCAATGTAAACAATTATTTCGCTGTCTGCCCATTTGGCAAGCTGTTGCTGTGTTACTGTTTTTCCACTTCCAAAAGGACCTGGAATTGCAGCTGAACCACCTTTAGCAACAGGGAAAAATGTGTCAAGAACTCTTTGACCAGTAAGTAATGGTTGATCAGGTGCAAGCTTTCTCAAAACTGGTCTTGGTGTTCTTACTGTCCACCAACTTGATAAACCGATATCAGTTGTCTTACCATTTTTTACAGCTGCTACTTTGTCGTTTACAGTAAACTGTCCTTCAGAAATATCAACAAGTTCACCAGAAACGTTGTAAGGTACCATAATTTTGTGTTTGATTAATGGGGTCTCTTGAACCTCAGCAATTATTTCACCTGGAGAAACTTGGTCTCCATTTTTCTTTACTGGAATAAAATCCCACTTTTTCTTTTGATCAAGTGCAGGAATCATTTTTCCTCTACTGATAAAGTCTCCACTTTCTTCAGCTAGGACATTCAAGGGTCTTTGAATTCCATCATAAATTGATGTTAAGAGTCCAGGACCAAGTTGCATTGAAAGTGGTCTTTGTGTGTTAACTACTTTCTCTCCTGGCTTAAGACCAGTTGTATCTTCATAAACTTGAATCTGTGCGGTGTTTCCTTCTAGACGAATAATTTCACCCATAAGACCCATCTCACCAATACGTACAACGTCAAACATATGCGCACCTTCTAGATCTTTAGCAACAGCAACAGGACCAGAAATTCTTGCAATCGTAGCATCTACCATATCAATTAACCTCTATACTAATTCCCAGAACTCGTTTTGCCAATGCAGCGATTGATTCTTTATCCTCCTCAGCAGTTTCTTTTTGAGATGGCATGAATAGGACTAATGGTTCAATAGATTCCTCTATTTCTGCAATAAATTTTGAAGAAAGTTTAGCGCGCATTGAATTACTTGCAATAATCAAACCGAACTCGCCAGATGAGTAGAGCTCTTGAATTTTTTTACCTGCGTCCTCTTCATCGCTGACAATAAATGTATCATCTATTCCGATCAGACGATAACCAATTACAAGTTCACGATCTCCTACAACTGCAAGTCTTCCACTAGAATCAGTTTTTTGTTTTGAAACTTGTTGGCTCAAATTAATAACATCTCCTTAATTTTATCAATTGAAAGATCGTAACGCTTACCATATGTAATCCTTTTCAGGTTTTCGTGTTCAATTTCTGCTCTAAATATGAAGTAGAAAATGTTTCCTATAGACAATGCAATGTTTCTTAATTTTTTAACATTATTTTCAAAGATATTCTTTGTAATTCCTACTTCAAAATCAATCAAACTTTTTGAGGTTTTGTATTGTTCAATAGCATCAGTTAGTTTAAAGTAAGAATCAAATCTACCAACCATTTCTACAACATCCTTAACCTCGTAGCTATCAAGTAATTCCTTTATAGAAATTCGTCCACCATCAATGAGATGTTTTGATACAATATCCTTTTCCAAATTTGACTCTTTTGCCTTTAAGAGGTTTAGAACATTTTTCTTGTCTATTTCAGCGCGAACTAAATCTCTAATGGCACCCTCATCTCCCTGAAAGAATTTGAGTGATTCGAGTAATTTTTGAAAGTATGATTCATGAAGTGCTGACATCATTGGTCCAAGATCACCGGTCTTTTGAAATTCATCCAGATGTTTCATCAAGACTACGCCATAATCATATTTTGTGAGTTTGTTCACTACACCATCAACTGTTGTTTCTGCAAGAATGATCTTTATCTCATCATGTGAGATATTACCAGCCGCTATTCCTGCTGGAACATTTCTGCTAGAAACTAGTAATGATTCAGTTTCCGTAATTTCTCTTCCCATTGCCTTTGAGGAAAGAATTAGTTCAATATTATAAAGATCCCATTTTGAAAGATAAGTTCTAACTGCGTTTTTACCCGCAAATGGTGTTGCTTCTGAAATAATTTTGTTAGTTTCAACAATGTGGCGGTTTAATGCAACTTCTAAAAGTGCTGCATCTTTGTATACTGATGCGGCCTTTTTGATCTCTTCACCATACCAAGTTGATTCTAACTGCTTAACCATCTCTGTTACATTATTTGCCTTGAGCATATTTTGTAAAAAGTCCTCAGAAAGAAAATTTATTGCGATTGACTGAAGTCTTCCAAATGAAGATGCATATTGTGATGCACCCATTATAGTATCTTCTCCAAAATTGAATTCTTTATTTCATCTTCATTATTTCTAAGTAATTCTTCAAAAGTCAAATCAAGTTCTTTTGTTCCTTCCATGTTTTCAGCAATAAAACCTCCTAGGGTTTGAATTGTGGAACCAACTTTTGCTTCGCTTTTGAAAAATGACTTATCTTCATCGCGGCAGTGAACTACTATTTCTTTAGCAAGTACTTTCTTTGAATAATCAACCAATTTCTGTAAAACTTTCTTATATTCTGGTTTTTTTGAGTATCCAGTTAATTCTTTTTTGATCACATCAAATGTAGCATCTAAATTTTTGTTGATTGCATCAAATAATATTTTTTTAGCTTCTAATTTTCCAGCCTCAACTATTCTTGCACCTTCTCTTTCTGCTTTTGTCTTGGCCTCATTGGTATAGTTATCTTTAAGCTCCTTTATTACAGAATTTTTTTTTGTATTAGTTTCTGATTTTTTATCGTTAAGTTTTTTGTCTAGATCACTAAGATCATTTTTTTTTCTAGTTTCAATCTCGTCTATGAAAGTGTCAATACTCAACGTAATTCGCCCTAGAGTATATCTAACAATAAGATAATTCCTAGAACAAATCCGATAATCCAAAGTGTTTCTGGAATTACAAAGAAGAATAAGACCTGGCCAAACTTTTCTGGTTTTTCCGCTATAATTCCCATACCAGCTGCACCAATTCCTTGTTGTGCACTACCAGTTCCAATTAAACCGCCAGCTATTGCAATAGCTGCTGCCAAAGCCAAAATAGGTTTTGATAATCCTGAATCGTCACCACCAGCGGCAAAAGCTGAGGGTGTAGCAAATGTCATAACCAACATGACTGCTCCTGCGATTACTGCAAGAAAGGAAAATTTCTTTCTGGTAGAAGCCATGTGTTTTGCCTGCGTTTTTTACGTTATATTAACTATATCATGATTTTTTCGATCGCATTTCTTATTCTTCAATTGGAAGCTCAAGCTTATTTCCCCATTCTCCCCAAGATCCCAAATACACTTTGATATTTGTAAATCCAATTTTTTTTAAAACTAGGTAAGTATTTGCTGCTCTATATGCACCCTGACAATAAGTAATTATTTCTTTATCTTTAGGTAGTTGATATAATTCAGAGAGATTTTCATCATTTTTGAATACACCTTGTTCTGAAATATTTTCTTTCCAATCTATATTTATTGAAGTGGGTATGTGACCACCTCTGGCCGCTCTTACAAGTTTACCAGTAAACTCTTCTTGAGAACGTGCATCTAAAATTGTAATTTTATCAAGATTCTCTAAAATATATTCAAAACCTGCTAAAATTTTGGAGTTTGGAATTCCAGAAAAATTTGTCGGCTTGTAACCAATTGGAATTGTATCCCAAATACGTCCTTCATTCTTCCATTTTGTGAAACCACCATCAAGTATTGATACATTTTGATGTGAAAAATATTCTAGTAGCCAAACTCCTCTAGCTGCCAGCATACCAGAAATATTATCATAGAAAATAACTGTTTTTTCTTCTGAAACACCTACCTGTGAAAAAATTTTTTTGAACTGTTGGTTAAATGAAGAAATACCTTCTTTACTTGTATCAATCCAATGAAATGAAAAAAGGTCAAGATTCACAGAATTTGAGATGTGTCCATTAGAGTATTCTTGGAACGATCTTGTGTCAATAAGTAGCAAATTGGGATTATCAAGGATTTTTTCAAGTTCAGAAGTTGTTTTGAACATAGAATTGTGTAAAATTGAAACTAAATGAATTTGTCTTTAGGAAAATAAAAGAAAAAAAAGAAAGAAAAAAAGAGATTTTTTCTATTCGTTTACGTATGCTCGTTCACCGTTTTGAGCAAGGTCAAGTCCGATTTCCTCCTCTTTAGGAGTTACTCGAATTCCACCTGGCCAAACTGCGTCCATGATCTTCAATATTACAATTGTAATACCAAATGCATAAGCCACTGAGAGAAGAGCGCCTGCTATGTTGATAGCTTGTTGCTCATATCCTTCTGGTGTTCCAGTCCATGCACCAATACCGTCACCGGTATCCCATACATGAGGACTAGCAAGTGTTCCAGTCAAAACTGCACCTGTGAAACCACCCATTCCATGTACACCCCATACATCGAGTGCGTCGTCCCATTTTCGTGCATTCTTGAATGCTACACATCCATAACAAACAGTTCCTGCAGCGACACCAATTATGATTGCTGCCATTGGTCCAACCCAACCAGATGCTGGTGTGATTGCTACCAATCCTGCTACTGCACCGGTTGCAGCACCTGTAATACTAGCTTTGCCAGTATGTGCCCATGACATCAGTAACCAAGTTACTGAAGCCATACCAGTTGCAGTGTTTGTTACAGTCCAAGCACTAACAGCAATTCCGTCTGATAGTACTTCGCTTCCTGCATTGAATCCGAACCAGCCGAACCAGAGTATTGAAGCTCCTAGTACAACCATTGGTACGTTATGTGGTTCCATTGGAACCTTACCGTATCCAAGTCTTCTACCAAGAACTAAAGCTCCAGCTAGAGCTGCGAATCCTGAAGATATGTGAACTACAGTGCCGCCTGCGAAGTCAAGTCCATAGCTTGGTGATAAGTCTGGATCAAAGTCCATGTTTCCTATGTATCCACCTCCCCATACCCAGTGTGCTATTGGGTCATAGACGAAGGTTCCCCATAAGAGAACAAATATACACAAAGCGCTGAACTTCATTCGGTCAATTAAACCGCCAACGATAAGAGCTGGTGTGATGATTGCGAATGTTGCTTGGAACATTGCAAACAATTGATGTGGTACTGTACCAGGCCATCCTTGACTACATAGACCTGCGTCTTCAGATTTCATTTGTTGCATCTGATAATAATCAGACCATGTGCCTTCACATGGACCTGGTTCACCTAGTGGTGCCCAAGCTGAAACTTGATTGAAACCCATGTAATCTAAGTTGCCCATGAACATGTTTGCTTCGTTATCATGTGGTCCGAATGCTAGGGAGTATCCCCAGAGCACCCACTGGACTGACATCAGTCCCATGACAATGAATACCATACCAACGGTGTTAACAGCGTTCTTTGATCTTGCAAGTCCACCATAGAAGAATGCTACTCCTGGTGTCATGAACAAAACTAGAGAAGATGCCGTTATCATCCAAGCTGTATCACCTGTATCTATCAGACAATACATATCTGGAACGCCATCGTCATCTGTATCATGCCAACATTCGTTGGGATTTCCAGTATAGATTCCGGCGCCGCCATCAGGGTCTCCGACAACATACCCATCCATACCATCGGTAATCTGTTGGGCATATGCCTGAGACATTGCTCCTGTCGCGGTAATTGCGACTGCGGCCATAAGTAATAGAGCATACTTATGGTTTTTAGAGTTCATCTTCTTTTTCGGGTCGATAGTGCGGTTATAAACATAAAGTTGGATTAATGATAAATGAAGTCATTTACTAAAGATATTTAAATTAAGATAGTATCACAAAATTCTAATATTATGTTATATTAGAAATAGGTATGAAAGGTGAACCTTACTGAAGAATACAACAAACAATCTAGCTATATTTCATACATTTAAAACAAAAACTGATCAATTGACTGGTGAGGCTAAAAGGCAGAGATATATCATTTCTCACCTTGCTTCAGAGGGGGATTCTATTACAAGGACACGTACTGCAATTGCTCAGCACATAGCGGAAAAAAATGGTATAGTTTGGAAGAATATCTATTCTGGAGTTTTTCGGGATTTAGATGAAGTCCTTATTCCATTGAATATTGTCATCGAAGATGGACGGTTACCACTAACTCGTGGACCTAAGGCTTTGCAAGAATCAGGTGTTCCATTTTACAAATTAACAATAAAGGGACTTCTTGTTGCATTAGGCCTGGTTGAATTAAAAGATAAAGATGGTGTGTTACAGCAATTTTTGTCAAAATCTGAAATAAAAGAGAATCATTTTAAAGAATCAATAAAAATATTAGCCAAAATTTCACCTTCATTTGCGTACTCAATTTTTGAGAAATACATAAGGGCATATTGTGATGGAAAAGTGAAGGACATTATACCTTTCAATATTATTGAGATGAAAAAAATATCTGGCCAGACCTTCAAGATTCAAAAGGAGTTATTAGAAGGATTTACGACTTTATCAAAATCTGATAAAAACGCTGTTTTGAATATGTTCATAGGGAAATAAGTTGTGGTTAATCTATTTAAGGTACCAAATATAGCTGAAAATAATGACTCCTAAATTTGCTGGCGGTGGTGCTGGAGATAAAGACTACAAACAAATCGTTAAAAACGCTCTAGATGGTATCAGGCAAGACATTGAAATAGATATAGACCCTAAGGATGTCAACACAATTCTTCTCCATGAAGTTACAAAATGTTTACGAAAATCTTACTATGATAGAGTAGATCCTATCAATGTAGAAGAAAGTAATTTAAACCAAGTTCTAGGTGGAGTTTTTCGACAGATGAAATCGAAAGCCACGACAAATAATTACAAAATGAAAGATGGTGTGGAACTAAAAGGACAAGCGGATATGATTGAAAGTGATGTTATCATGATTTTTCGATCTGTGGAAGAATTTCCTGAAAGTCCGCTAGCTAATGATATTTTATATCTAAATGCATGTATGTGGATCTTTGACAAAATTGAAGGTATAATTACATATATCACAAGGGGCGGAAAAGAAGATTCGTTTGTGGTAAATAGAAATCAAAAGATGTTTGAAGAGGTTGTGAGAAGAGCTATGGTATTACATGATTTACTAAAGAGGCAAAATAGTGATGCAAAAGCCAAGCCGCCCATAATAGAACCATCAGTGGATTGCAATACTTGTCAATACTACTCTAGATGTTATATCAAAAAGAAGGAAGGTAAACCAATTACCTTTAGAAATCTGTTCGGTAGTAAAGATTAGAAAAATAATGTAGGTAAACCAATTACCTTTAGAAATCTGTTCGGTAGTAAAGATTAGAAAAATAATGTAGGGTGTTTTCTAATTTTTTTTTTACGAGGCGTCTGGTGCTTCAGGATGTCCTTTGCCACGGAGTGCAAATGTTACAACTGCCATAGCGATTAAAACTCCTATTGCTGACCCGAATGCTGCCATTGATGCTTCTGCCATTTGTTGAATTTGCCAGCTTCCATCATATATAGTATTGTTAATTTTTCTTATATTTTCACAAATAATCACAATTTCATAATTTTATGATACATTTTAGTCCTGTTTGCTGAAATCAAAAGTCGATGTATTTTCTTGTCCTGATGTCAATGAACTAAGATTATAAAATATCTCAGCAGTTACTCTCCAGTTTAATTCATCATTATTTAGTGCCTGCCAAAGCTCAGGAGTATTACCTGTATTTTTGATAGTAAATTTTTCGCCTATTGGCAATGGTCTTTCATTAAGTATGATAAAATAATTTGGTGAAGTAATGCCACCCTCTGGTCTTGTACCTATTTCACCCACCTCAATTAATTCATCATCATGATAAATAGAATATTTGATTAGTTGAAGCATAACTGATTTGAAATTTGGGTTCGTAACCTTAAATTCCACATGCAAAGTTGCCTGTTTTTCTGAGACTTCTAATATGGAAAAATCATGTAAATCAATCTCAAGTGGTAAAACTGTTTGTCCCAGATCCGAGGGTGAAGTGAAAAATCCATCTTCACTGACATCGCTGATTACCGAAGAAAACCCAAATAGAAACAAAACTGCTACAAGTGCTACAACCGCAACACCAACAAATATTCTTGGATTCATATGTCAGTTTTTTTAGTACATTTCTTAAGTGTTAAGATAAAATGCTTATACTACGATAGTTTGATAAAATCATGCAGTATTTTCAAGCTGTTCAAATTGGAAAGCGGGTGGCAAATAAAGCACAAATGGCTTTGTTTGAAATAACTGGTTTTGCTATGTTAACTCTGACAACGAAAAAAATTGATGGAAAATTTTTTCCCGTAGGTGAAGAATCATTTGCTGCAGTAATAAAAACTGAGGATGGTTTTGTAATAATATTAGTAGATGAAGGTGGATTTACAAAAGCACAAACAAAACCGTTAGATGAAGGTGAAGCAAAAAGTGTTTTCCAAAAAGTTTTGGATTCAGGTATAGCTGAATTTTCAGATAATAAAATTAAGATTTGGAATGATGTATACCCAACTGTACAAAATGAATTAAAATAATCAATTAGGTAAGATTATTTCAGTTCCTGTAGACAATCCTTTCATAGCTTTTTCAATGGTTTTGATATCTGATTTGATAATTCTTGTTTTAATTTTGGATCTTTCTATCACCTTCAATGCCACAATATCCATAAGATCATAACCTCCAGCTACAGAATCCTCATGGACCAATAAATTACGAAGATTCTTTAATTCTATTCGTTTGAATTTTTTAGCATTTTTATTTTTGTTTGGATCTGAATCATATATTCCATCAACATCTGTTGCATTTAGAAATTCTGTGGCATGAACTTTTTCTGCAATAAGTGCAGCAGTTGCATTAGTACTTTGACCTGGATGCAATCCACCCGTAACAACAATTAAACCACTATCTACTGCAAGTTTTACTTCGGTTAAATTTGTAGGTGGGTGAGGGTAGGCTTTACCCTTTAATGCATAAATCAGTAATCGCGCATTAAGTCTTGATATTTCAATTCCAAGTTCATCTAGCGTGGACTCGTCAGCCCCTGAAGATCTAGCATGGTTGATAAAATATCGCGCAATCTTTCCTCCACCAGCTATTATTATTGGTTGACAAATTTTGCTTTTCTTTACAAAAAATGTGGCATAATCTTTTAGTTTCTTTGTTTCCTCAATGGCAAATACTTTACCAGAAAGTTTTATGACTAATTTTTTTTTCATTATTCTATTTCACTAAGTATTGATTTAGCGGCAATTTCAACTTTTTTGCGGTTATTTTGTTGAGTATATACTCTAAGAATGTTCATTTTACCAGATATTGTAGAAACCAATGGAATTTTTGAAATTGGAAATTCTTCCGCTATAATTTTATTTTTTCTGGTTATCAAAATTACTGATTTTGATTCCTTTTTTGATGGTGTCATTGGGATTGAATTTGTAGTAGATGTATCTAAATGAATTTCATTTGAGTCAATTTTTGACTTTTTTGCAATTTTATTCTCTAATTCGCCAATCATTTTATTACTAAATCCCTGACTTGATGTTACCATTCTTTCAAATACACATTTGAATAAATTCCTGTTCAAATAATTAGTGGCAATTTTTTTTGAAGTTTTGAGATCAGAATTAGATTCTGGTAGATTAAGTAATTTAGAGAGAACAGATTCATCACTAAGTTTTAGAAATTCGTCTAGATCTAATGAAGAAAAACCTAGTTCATCTTCTGCCAAACTCATTGCTTTTAGTAGCATTACCTCACCAGCTCTCACAGTTTTATGAAAATATACTGCTTTGAACATTTGATATCTGGAAATCAACATCGTTTCAAAATTTACCAATGCAGATTTATCAAGTGCGAGTTTATTTTTGTAAACATCTAAAGAATATGTCAGACGCTTGTGATCAATTTTTGCATGTTCAGCACCCGTGAAATATCCATCTCGAAGTAAATAATCCATCATATCTGCGCTCAAAGCACCAGAAATTATCTCATTCATGAATTGATGTTTGGAGTTACTGAAAGCAAGATTTGCTATAGATTTTTTATTAAATCCATTTTTTGAGATAAGATCACCAATCTCTGTCTTTTGTATAATATTCCTTCCAAGATCTTCGTGAGATATTTTTCGATTTTTTTGTAATACCTCTTCAAAAAGATGTGAGAATGGACCATGCCCTATATCATGTAATAATCCAGCAAACCGTAAATTTTGGATTTCGTCTAATGGAATAATTGATTTTTCAAGAAGTGATTGACACGCCATAGATGTAATATGCATAACACCAAGAGAGTGTTCAAATCTGGTATGCTGAGCCCCGGGATATATCAAATGAGCACCTGAAAGTTGTTTTATCCTTCTCAATCTTTGGAATATTGGTGTGTCAATAATTTCCAATTCACTATTGTTAACTCGTACAAAATCATGAATCGGATCGATTATGTCTAAATATGTTTTTTTCATGATCCTATTTTTTTAAAAATGATTTTAAGAATTTCCTTATGAGTTTCCTGTTTAGTACCTGATGCATCAATTATCTTCCACTTGTGCTTTTTAGCTAGTTTACGATATATTTGAGATATTTTTTTTAAAAAGAGTTTATTTTTTTCAAATTTGTCTCTTTTAGATTTTTTACGTGAAAATGATTCAGTTTGTGAAACATCTAAAACAATAACAAGATCAGATTTTGGAACACTGGCGTCTAGGCTTTCTAACCACTTTTCCTTTAATCCATTTGCAATACCGTAAACAATGTTAGAATGATAATATCTATTCATTATTAAAATAGAATTTTTTGTAGCTGATTTTTTAATCTCTTCCACTTTTTCCCATCTATTTACTGCATAAAGATAATGAATGATTTCTGGTGGAAATTTTCTTTTGCCATGAAGATAAGCATCAATTTCTTTACCGATTACAGTTGAATAGTCAGGAAAATCAAATATTGCTGTTTTGATTTTTTGCGATTTTAATGCCTTGGCTAACATTGCAGTTTGTGTTTTCTTTCCAGCCTGATCGCTACCTTCAATTGCAATAATCATATTGTAAAATTAACATCTCATGATTAAAAATCTATCAAAATTTATAATGTAAAAAAATTCATTGGAAGAAATGGATTTAGTAAAAAATATAGCTAAAGATTTTTTTAAAGAAATAGATGACAAATCTAGGGAATTTTTTGAATTTGTATTGCCCCCAATTGATCTACATGAAGAAAATGATACTCTCATAGTCACAGTGGATATTCCAGGATTTGGTAAAAACGATATTAATGTTACATTGAACTCAAATGTCTTATCTATCAAAGCAGAAAAGAAAAATGATGTGAATGGTAGAATAATAATGAAACAAAGACCACGTATAATTGAGAAAAAAATGAGACTACCAATAACTGTGAAAGAGGGAGAAGAGAAAGTAAATTCTGCAAAATATGTTAATGGTGTACTAACAATTAAAATCCCAATTACAAAGAAGGGAAAAGAAATCTCATTAGATTAACGATTTCTAGCTGCTACACATATTCCCATGATTGCTGCAGATGCAATAATTCCAATCGTTCCGATGGTTTCGCTTGATTGGAACAGAAATGCAGAACCAAAAAACACAGCGCCAGATAAGATACTTCCAGAAAGTAATGTGTTCGAACCACGTTTGTTTTTTTGCATTAGAACACGATTCTCATCCATGAATTTTTTTATCTCTGGCGCAATTGTGAGAGTATCATCAAGTGTCTTTGCAAATCTTTTGAATGAATGCTTGATCTCTTCAATGTATGCATCTTTGATCAAACTTTCCTCTTCTAAAATTTGTCTTAGAACTTTGATGAACTTAAAATCAACCTTATGTGTGTGATAGATTCCCTCTATGATGGTTGACATTCTAAGATAAAGTGCAAGATTCTTTGGAAGTTTAAATGGAAATTTTGACATTGTTCTATTTGCAAGAGACATCAAAGCTTCTACTTCCATCTCGTCTGGCTTTTTACCATACATTGATTTTATGGACATGTCAATTCCCTTTTCTATCACTTCTCGATTAAAATCTGGTGCAAGCATTCCAAGATCATCCATTGCATTTACAGTTCTTGGAGGATCTTTTTCCACAAGGGCAAGATAAAGTCGCACAAGACGCAATCTAGTCTCATTATTCAATCTTCCAATCATTCCAAAGTCATATAAAATCAGGGATCCGTCATCCTTCACCGAGATGTTTCCTGGGTGTGGATCCGCATGAAATATTGAATGTCGCAAAAGCATAGTAAAAAAGACCTTGTGCACGTCAATAACCAACTGTTGTCTATCAATTCCCTTTTTGTCGAGCGCTTCAATATTGGTAATTTTAATTCCTGGAATGTATTCCATCGTTAGAATATTTTTTGTTGAATAATCATCATGAACTTCTGGAATTACGACGTTATTGTATGGCTTCATATTCTTTTTTATTTTTTTTAGATTATCCAATTCTTTAGTATAGTCCATCTCCTCATGAATCGAGTCTGCAAACTGTTTCATTATTGGAATAATTGAGAATCTCAAATTTGGATCAACAAACTTCATTGCAAATGGGATTATCTTCATCAAAACTTTAAGATCTTTTTCTACTTGCTTTTCAATCCCTGGTCGCTTTATTTTTACTATGACTTGTTGTCCATTCTTTGTTGCACGATGTACTTGTCCAAGTGATGCGCCAGATAGTGAGTTTTGGTCGAGATCATCAAACTTCTCTTCAATTTTGCCAATATCTTTCTCAATTATCGGTCTTACTTTATCAAATGGAGCAGCTGGAACACTATCTTGTAATTTAGATAATTCTTCTAGATAGGGTTGTGGTAGAATATCAGCACGTGACGAAAGCCACTGTCCAAATTTTATAAAAACAGGACCTAGTGAAATACATGTGTTTAGAATTCTTTGTGCATTTCTTCTAAATCGCTTTTCGTCTATGCCCTTTCCTTCCTGTGCGATCCAAAGAATTCGATCTTTTCTTAGAGCTAGTATAACTGGAACTAGTTTGATAAACACGTGAATTGTTCTTACAAGTACCAAGATGTTACTCTTTTAGTTTTTTTGAAATAATGTATGACGCATAACCTGTTGCTAAGGATGCAGCTAAGCCAGAGATTATTGATTGTGGTGTTTTGACTGGAGAGTCTTTTTTCATTTTGTAAATGTAAGCTCCAATTGCTAATCCACCAATAGCAGCTCCTGCTAGACCAATCAAAACTTCCGGTGCATCCATTAACAAATGACCTAATGGATTTTTTCTAGGATCAATTTTATCTGAATGAACTGTGAACCTATCATCATATTCACGAATGTGTAGATTTCCATAACGGAATTGTTTTCTGGCTCCCTTTTTATCACCAAGATTGGTCTCTTCTGCTCCTTCAATCATGAATTGTCTTAGATTCTTTGGAACTTCGATCTCTTTCATTTTGATGATCGAGTATTTCTCTAATTGTTTATATTGTTTAGCTATATTTCCTAGGAATCTATTTTTTTATGAATGAATGGAATTTGTCCTTTTTTGATAAATGGAATCTTATTTTTACTATACAGTTTGTAAGCTACCGCAATTACAAATGCAAGAAAAATCAGTCCACCTATCATAGAACCATAATCAGTATTATCTTCAAATGGTTTGATGGTTATGGTGGTATCGTATGTTAGTATATGTTCATCACGTACTGAATCTTTGTATGAAACTAGTATCCTAATATCATGTTCACCAAAACTTAGAATTCCGTTAGTTTCTATTGGGATGTTAAATGGAACTGGAGAGTCAGGTTCTATTTCATCTATATACTGAGATGATTCCTTGATGTTTGAATCACCACGTGGCTGTAATTTGACAAATCCAAATAATCCATCAGAGTTTCCCTCGTTTAATATCTCACCAATAATAGTTTTCTTTCCTGACAATTCAATTACTTTTACTCCATATATTGATGGGTTGACTAATCCGTTAATGTAAAGATCTGCAACCCTAGTTACAGATTTTTGTTCTCCATGTGCGTCAGAATAAGTAATTCCTAATGGAATACGTAATGGTTCGTTTTTCAAACTTTCCGGAACAAACACGTTAAATGAAAATATCTTTGAGGAGTTTGGTCCGATATTTCCAATTTTCCACTGATTTTGATCAAAAATTACTTTCTCTACATTTGTGGTGGATGTAGTTGTGGAAGAAGTTGTTGTAGAAGTATTTTGGAGAACTATATCAATATTTGATAAACTAGAGGAGCCTGGATTCGAAATTTCTAAAACTACATTGTTATTTGTGATTGATGTGATAAATGGTGTAACAGCTTTAAGATTAATTACACTCTCACCAGTTAGTTTGAAATCAAAATTAAATGCATCGTGATGAAGTCCAGATTCTCGTAATCTTGAATAATCCAGCTCTATAGTTGCAGGATATGTTTTGATATCTGCTTGCGGAGAAATGTTTACGAAAAATGTTAGTTGGAAATTAGCACCCGCAAGAGCCTTTTGATTAGTATCTGCATATATTGGCTTGTAAGCGCCATTCGGTGAAGAGAATCCCATTGGCAAATACAATTGTCCTTTAATACCGACAATATCGTTAGTTCCTATATTAGCCAATGTTACTGTTAACGGTACATTCTTGTCTCCTGGTGCAACTTCTATCTTAGTTGTTTCTGTTCCGAAATATGCGTCAAGAAATTTTACGCCCATTATCCGTTTAGAGTCAGTTACAACTCCTTGCGGTGGCGTTTGGATTTCAGCGTCAATGCTGGATACACAAGTTCCTGACAAGAAAATTGTTACAAGGAAGAAAAGTTTGTAATTCATATTGTGACCTCCATTTGTTCCATATGTTCGCCTTCAAATACGTGACCGTCCTTGACAGTGATAATTCGATCAACATCTCCAAATTGTTTTCTGTCGTGAGTGACTACAATGAAAGTTTGGTTTAGTTCCTTTGCCATTTTCTTCATTAATTGAACAATGTTTTGAGCAGTAACTGAATCCAAATTTCCTGTTGGTTCGTCTGCCAAAACTATGGTTGGGTTGTTTACAAGTCCGCGTGCGATAGCAGCTCTTTGAGCTTGGCCGCCAGAAATTTTATTTGCTCTTTTGTATAATTGATCTTCTAGACCAACCTTTTCTAGAATTTTCTTTGCATTAGCAAAAGGAATTGAAGAATCTAACGGTATTTGGCTTGGAAGTAAGACATTTTCCAATACTGTGAGATCTGCCAAAAGATTAGCAAACTGAAACACAAAGCCCAATTTTTTATTCCTAAATGCAGAAATTTCATTATCGGTAAGATTACTTGTAGCAAACCCATCTATGCTAACCTTACCTTTTGTTGGCTTGTCCAATAACCCAATCATGTTTAGTAGGGTAGATTTTCCAGAACCAGAGCTTCCTACAATCAATACAAATTCGCCTTTTTTTACAGAAAATGAAACATCATCGAGTGCCATAACCTTGGTTTCTGCTTCTCCGTAGATTTTGGTCACATTTTCTAATTGTAAAGCAACATCAGACAGTTCTCATCGCCTCCACTGGTTGTTTTTTAGTAGCACGATACGAGGGATATATTGACGCAATCATAGCAAGAATGAATGCTAGAAAAGCTGTCTCACCGATTTTTTGCCAGTTATAGTTAACCTCTAGTGCCAAACTGCCCTGAAATTCCATATTTGTTATTTTGGCATATGTAGTATAACCCAATCCTAGTGCGGTACCTGCACCTGCACCCATTGCACCAATAATCATTCCTTGCATGATAAAAATAATCAAAATGTCTTTGCGTCTAGCACCAATGGCTCGCATAATACCAATTTCCCTTGTTTTGCTGTTTACTAACATCATTTGTATAGTAAGAATGGCAAATGCGGATGAACCCATTCCGAAATAGCCAATTAAATTAATCATTGCAATTCCAGATCTGAATCCTGAAAGAGTTGATTCCGCAGATTCCTCAATCGTTTCAGCTTTTAGATTATCATTTGGAAATGCTGCAAGAAATTGATTTTTAATTTGTGCTGCTTCATATGCAGTTGTTGATTCTTGTAATCTAACCATAATTGATCTTGATTCACCTGATCTATCCAACATGTCACGTAAAGTATCTATGTGGATAATGACGCTCCTATCAAATCCCTGGCCACCAGCTGTTCCAGAAATTCCAGTTACAACGAACCGCTTTTTTTGGTCAATGCCCCACTGATCGGTTATGATAAGTTTTACACTGTCGCCAACCCTAACTGGTTGACATTTACTGATGGCTTCACTCCCTGTTACTGTTGGATCAGTTCCACCAGACATGAAAAATCCATCTTGTGAACAACCTCCAAGATCAGATGCAACTGATTCACCAACAACAATCGAATTACGAGAATAGACATACTGTCCCTCACCTACTGTTTCGTGGATGGTAGATGTCCTAATATCAGAAATAGGATCAACACCAAGAACTGGTACGTTAAACTTTTCATGTGCCTGTCCTAAAATTCTAGTTTCTGCTGTAGCAGATCCTTCTAACCTCGGCGTTGCTGCCTCAACATTTGGCATTCGTTCAAACCAATTGATAAAAACAATATCAGATTTTTCAATAGTGGAATTCTCATCATCGTAAACGTAAATGTCTCCAAAACGATAATCTGACATATCACGTATTATCGCATCATAAATCCCCTGAAAAATTACAAAATTTACATTGATTACTAAAATTCCAATCGAAACAGCCAGTACAGCCCCAATCAGACTGCCTCTTTTGTTAAAGAGCATTCTCTTGGCTAGGTTAAGCCTATAATCCATTATGCATGTTTAATTTATGTAGAATATATAAAGGATTATTACCATAGTGCTAACATATTAGACAAAAATAAGTATAATAACTACTATTTAATATGAAATTATAGTGAAACTTAGCAAAATAGACAATTTAGATATGAGAATTCTTAGCAATTTATTAAATAATTGTAGGGAATCAGATAGACAGATCGGACAAAAGATTGGACTTTCTGGGGTTGCAGTAAAGTCTAGAATTAATAAAATGTTAAAGTCAAAGCTGATTGAAAAATTTACTTTGAAGATAGAACCACATCTATTAGGATATAATGTAATCTATCTTGTCACAACCGGCCAGGACGTAAATGAGATAATGAAGCAAGTAAAGCTTGTTGGTGAACCATTTTTTGTTGTGCCATGTGTTGGAGGTTATTCAGCCTGTGGAATTGTTGTAAATGGTGAAGTTGAGCAAAAAATTGCTATAATCAAAAACTTGCTAAACCAAGTTAGAATTCTAAATATCTTTGAAGCAGAAGATGCTGGAATAGAATCAAACCTTACCAAAACAGATCTTGATGTGATTGAGCAATTATTGAAAAATCCACGAGAGCAAATTGATGTTGTTGCTAAAAATGCAAAGATCTCATCCAAGACAGTTACCAGATCTATAGAAAAGCTTCAGGAAAATCCTGCATTCCAGTTTACTCTAATATACAATCCTGCAAAAATAAAACCATACATTTCACATGCAGTATTATGTGTGGTTAACGGAAACATAAAGAATTTACTGAAAACATTGGAAAAACAATTTGAGGATCACTTTATGCAAATTCCATTTATTGCAAAAAACCAGATCGCGTTGTTTTTGTATAGTGAAGATATATTTGAGATGGATGAGATGGTCCAGAAAGCTAGTTCTGTTGAAAATGTGGTTGCAGTTGAAAATTTCATGCCAAAAAAGATTAGCCTTCCACATGATTGGATCAGGAATGCGATCAAAGAAAACCGTAAATCTGAAAGACTTCATCTGTTAAGAATAACCACATAACATGAAAAAAAAGACTGTCTATAAAGGAAAGCCAGTGAGCATTGATGTTTACAATCTTACCATAGAAAAACGAAAGGTTCGTCGTGAGATAATTCAACATCCAGGAGCTGCTGCCATTCTAGCATTTGATGAAAAAGGAAAAGTCATTCTTGTAAAGCAACACCGCTTCCCACATGGATATATTTTAGAAATTCCAGCTGGAACTTTGGAAAAAGGTGAGACTCCAAGAAAATGTGCTCTTCGAGAAATTGAGGAAGAAACTGGCTATAGGGCCAAAAAAATGACCCATTTTCTCACCTATTATCCATCTGTTGGCTATAATCAAGAGGCAATTCACTGCTTTGTAGCATCTGGACTAACCAAGTCCAAAACTCATCTTGATACAGATGAATTCATTACGGTGAAAAAGATGGATTTGAAGAAATTGATCAATATGATAAAGAAGGATAAGATCATCGATTCGAAAACGATTTGCTCCGTGATGGTTTATGCTGCACAAAAAAAATTATTTTAATTATTTGTAGCTTGGTTGTATTAGATCCAATATGTCAGACCAAGATTTTGCATAGTTTTCAATTCCTTGAAGAAGATCTAAGAACGGAAGGATCTCAGTTTCTTTAAGGGCCGTACCTTTAGGAATTCTTGCACCGTACATTTTTTTCAAAAGTTTTTTATGATGTTGAATTGTAGTAATAGCAAGAATCCTATCATTTGATACAAATGCGTCAACTGACTTGGTTTGTATTTCCTCTATATCTTTTGCAATATCAGAAATTAAATTGAAATGAGATTTGGACATTGTCTTAAATGCCATCGATTTTGCTATTGTGTCGGTGATACTAACTATCGTATCACCAGCATTCTCGATTATATTAGCTGCCAACCTATAATCCAAAATATCCATATCCACAAGATTGAAAGTTGCAGCGAGTCTTTTATCTACAATTGCACTACGAATTAATCTTACAAGAAGGAAATATTGCCTATTAATTTCACTATCACGATCAACCACCGATGCTAGTTGATCAGGATTTTGAAGCATATCTAAAACATCAATAAACATTCCATGAGCAATAGAACTCATTCTCTTTAGAATTTTTTGTGGATTTACTGCTGACTCGTCAAGCAAAATTTGTGTAGTAATAGTTTTTGCATCCTCATCAATAATTTCAATTCCTACTAGACTTCTCATTGAGGCTCTTATATTTTCTCGATCTTTAATAGAAATTGTAGATTTGCCTTTTATTCTAATAAGATCATATCCCAACAAGTATGCACCAGTAATGTTAGCTACAACACTATCTTCTTTCGAAAGTGGATATGGGATTTCCACTTCTTTTGTTGGTTTTTTACTTTGTTGTGTTGTAATAGAGAGGTTGTTTTGTGTTGTCTCAATCTCAACCTGTGAACTTTTATCTAGATTATTTGCAACAACCCACTCTTTTGGTAAT
>Ga0208408_1000336_pt1 | contig 32731 bp, 35 predicted proteins | sample ETNtaG_4_FD_185776 | JGI IMG/M metagenome (GOLD analysis project Ga0208408, IMG submission 185776) | Marine microbial and viral communities from oxygen minimum zone, Eastern Pacific Ocean - ETNP201406SV67 (SPAdes) (version 2) | ecosystem: Environmental > Aquatic > Marine > Oceanic ... | reverse complement strand
TGCCTCTTGCTAAATTTTAAAAAAGCTACTACTTTCAATACTTATAGAACAAGCGGGCATAGCTCAGTGGTAGAGCGTCTCGTTGCCAACGAGAAGGTCGTGGGTTCGAGTCCCATTGCCCGCTCCAAATATAATGAGCGATTTAGCTGATAAAAAATGTATTTCATGTAAAGGCAATATTCCGCCTTTTAAAATAGAAGAGATACATAAATATTTGAAAAAAGTTGATGGATGGGATGTAAAAGAAGATCAATTAGATGGTTTTCATTTAATTAAAGAATTTAAGTTTAAGAATTTTATTGAAAGTCAAAATTTTGTTAATAAGGCTGGAGATATTGCTGATAAAGAAGGACATCATCCAGATATTTGGTTTGGATGGGGATATGCAAAAATAAAAATTTTTACACATGCAATAAAAGGTTTAGCAGAAAGTGATTTTATCTTAGCAGCGAAGATTGATCAAATAAACTAGTGTTTAAAATGTCTGGTGTTAGAAAAAACTAATATAGTGTTTGTTTGATTTGCAAACTTTATAATTTCCTTATCTCTAATCGATCCAGACGGCTGGATTACCGCAGAAATACCAGACTGAACCAATGTTTCTATTCCATCAACAAAAGGAAAAAAAGCATCAGATGCTGCAACTATTTCATCGTTTTCATTAATATTTTGAAATTTATTCATTTTTTCAATAGCAATTTTACAACTATCCAGCCGGCTAGGTTGGCCAGATCCTATTCCAACCGTTGTATCATTTTTTGTTAAAACTATAGCATTTGATTTAACATTTCGACAAATATTAAATGCAAATATCAAACTATTAAGTGTTTGTTTACTTGGCTTCTTTTTTGAAACAATTCTTAGATTTTTTTTTGAAAAATTTTTATTATCAGGACTTTGAAACATAAGAGAATTGAAATTTGAAATAACATTGTGTAAATTTTTAATTTTTAAATTAGAAGCATCAATAATTCGAATATTCTTTTTTTTCTTTAGAATTGTAATTGCTTCTTTATCAAAACCACTTCCAATAATAATCTCAAAAAATATTTTATTTAATTCTAATGCTAATTTTTTACTTACTTTAAAATTACAAGATACTATTCCACCAAATGCACTTACAGGATCACATGCTAGAGCTTTCTTGTAACTTTCTATCTTATCTTTATGAATAGATATACCACAAGGATTTGCATGTTTGACAATGACAGTACCTAAATTTTTTGGAAGAGTTTTGGATATATTTAAGGCTGAGTATAAATCATTATAGTTGTTATAGCTAAGTTTTTTCCCATGCAGCTGAACTATATCTAAAGATTTATTATAGCTATAAATTGCTGCTTCTTGATGAGGATTTTCTCCATATCTTAATTTTTCAATTAGATTTCCATAAATTATTTTTCTTTTTGGAAATACATTTTTTGTTCTACTTGTAAAATAATTAGTTACAATTGAGTCATAATATGCTGTTTTACTAAAAGCTTCTTCTGACAATTTTTGTCTAAATTCAATACTGGTTGAACCTTTATTATTCTGAAGTTCTTTAATTAATTCATTATATTGTCCAATATTTGTAATTACTGTTACATCATTGTAATTTTTTGCAGATGCCCTAACTAAAGCTGGGCCGCCAATATCAATATTTTCAATTATATTTTTATGATTTTTTGTTTTTGCAAGAGTTTTTTCAAATGGGTAAAAATTAACTATAACAAGATCTATATTTTCATATTTTTTTAATCTCATTTGTTTTTTGTGGGAATTATTATTTCTTTTATTTAAAATACCGGCATGAATCTTTGGATGTAGTGTTTTAACTCTTCCATCTAAAATTTCAGAAGAATTAGTAAACTTTGATACCTCATTGCATTTATAACCTAATTTTTTTATTTCTTTGTAAGTACCATCAGAGCTAATTATTTTTATTTTATATTTCTTTAGTATTTTTAGAATTAATTTTAATTTATTTTTATCTGATACAGATATAAGTGCTTGTTTGATTTTCTTCATTTTATCTTGCTTATTTCCCACTCAATTAGTTGGTCTTCTTTTTGAGTGTTTCCAGATATAAAAATATTTTGGTTTTCACTGTAGTTATTTTTTTTACCGAAATATAATCCAGTTTCAATACCTATAAAACCATGATTTGTGAAAAATTTCCAACCTGAATTTTCTAATTCAATCAAAACAGCTCGATTATCTTGTGTTTTCGTGACCTTAGAATTTGGCATTAAATGAAATCTTATTTCAAAACTTGTAGATATAAATTTTTTTTTTTTTATTAATTTGTCTTTACCTAAAAATTTTTCTGATTCAGGGAAAAATTCCAAAGTTCTTTCATGTATAGTGCCAAATTCTTTTAAATATCCGTTGTGTGAGCTTTTTATGCTCCAGAAATTTTTCTCAAATACTATATTTTTATCAAAAGACTTTAATTCATTCCCTAAAATATTTTGTCCATTTTTTTTTTTAAAAGTAGAGGCAGATTTGTTATTCAATATTAAAGTTGAATGAGCTACAGATGATTTAGAAATGTTATTTAATTGATGCTTATGATTTTGAAAGTAACCCGAATTACAAATTATTTTATTACCTTTGTATATGGCCTCAAAAGATAAAGGTCCGCTTTGATAATTCTCAGAATAACTTTTATCCGGAGTTGATCCAGTATCCATGGCAATAATTATATTTTTATTTTTAAGAATTGAATATCCACCCAATTCATGTCTATCGTTATTAAATTTGTATTTATAAAGATTTAAGTATTTATCAAAATCAGATAAATCTGATTCATTATTTCCATTAAATAACAAACTTTCTTTTATTGAGCTACAAAAAAAGGCATATGCTTTACCAGTATAATGAATTATTTCATTTAAATAATCTGGAATATCATTTAATGATTCTTTTAATATTTCTCTAATTAAAACAAAATATTTTAAATAAAATACTAATTGACGAATATTTCTTGATTTTGGAAAGTATTCATTATCAAAAGATGAATTTATTATTTTTTTTAATAGGTTTAATCCATAAGATAAAAATCTTTCGTGATTATATGATAAGCCAGTTAATATAATTGCAGTACATCCTATCATTTTATCATCAACTATTTCCGATCTGCTAATTTCATTAATTAAATGATTGGTCTGTTTTATAATTATTTTATTAAAAATAATTTTATATTCTTCGGAAGTTTCTTCGTAAGTTAATTGAGAATTTGAAATCCAAGAAATTATTCTTTTGGATAAAATATCTATTTCCCAAATATCAGAATTATAATTTTTATTTTTTTCAATCCAGTTTTGAATTATAGAGTGTGTTATTTTTTTTGATGATTTTAGATCAATTGTAAACAACCAATAAAAACTATGTAATTTTTTTAAATCTATGTCATTAATTTTTTTTTCCCAAATTGAATTAACATAATAATCTTCTATTTTATTTTTCTTTTTTTCATATTTTACAAGGCAACTTAAAATACTTAAATTTGGTTTGTAATGTAATGTGTTATTTTCAATTATAGAAATTTTTTTATTATAAATATTGGAATTTAAATAAATTTTTCTTATTTGACGAAGAGTAAGATAGAAAAACTCATTGATTAAACTTATAGAATTTTTCAATAACATTTTACACAGATTTTAATGTTTCTATATTTTTTTTTATATCTCCGTTATTTTCTTTGAAAATTGTTGTTCCAGAAACTAAAATGTTTGCACCAGCATCTACTACATCTTTGGAGTTTGAAAAGTTAATACCTCCATCAACTTCAATATCAAAACTATAGTTATTTTTATCTTTAATTTCTTTTAGGTCTTTAATTTTTTTAATTGTTTCTGGTATAAATTTTTGACCTCCAAATCCAGGAAAAACACTCATTATTAAAACCAAATCTATATTATTTAATTGAGATTCTATAACATTTATTTCAGTATTTGGATTTAATGATACTCCAACTTTTTTATTTAGTTTTTTAATAAGAACAATAGACTCTTCCAAATTTTTTGTTGCCTCAGGATGAATTGTAATTATATCTGATCCAGCTTCAGCAAAATTCTTAATATATTTATGCACAGGAGAAATCATTAAATGTACATCAAATGGTAATTTTGTATAATTCCTCAAAACTTTAATCACCGGAGGTCCTATTGTTAAATTAGGAACAAAATGTCCATCCATTACATCGACATGAATTAGATCAGCTCCTCCTTCTTCTAATTTTTTAATTTCTTTTCCCAGCTGACTAAAATCAGCAGATAGTATTGATGGAGAAATTTGTATTTTTTTCATTAATAGATAGATTTAGTACTATCAATTTTTGTTTTTTTTTTGAATTAGTTTTTGCCAAAAATTTGGTAAATTTGTATCGCAATTTCGCTTTCTAGAGGAAATGATAGCATTCCCATTACAGAATAGCCCAATAGATAGGGCATAAGGTAAAATCTGAACATGTAAAAAAACCAGGCGACATATAGTGGTACTATAGGCTTAATTATGAATGAAGGTGTTATTGGTCTAAATAATTTTATTAATGGATCTGTTAATTTCACAAAAACTTTCATGAAAAAAAATTCAGAGTCTTCTCTTTGGAAGATGTTCATTGCCACCCTTCCAATTAATGTCCACATGATCATACCCATTATATAATCTATTAAATAAACAAGAGGGTGAAAGTTAGCCGACATAAAAAATTTGAAATTCTAAAAAGTAAAAATAAAAGGGGCGAAAAAATTCTCGCCCCTTAAAATAAAAATTATTTAATGTTGTCTGCCAAGTACCGCTTTACCGCTAGGTATACGTATTTCATCAACCATTTTTTGAGTAGCCTTATCTGGTTCTTTAGTTGCTAAACTAACCACAACCATAGATACTAAACTAGCCAATGCTCCATGTATACCGAATGTAAGTTGAGTTACACCCATTATTGGAGTTCCACCAGTACGTACATGAATTAAGTACCAAGTACCAACTGCTAAACCAACAAGCATACCTGCAATAGCACCCGGTGCGTTTGCTCTCTTCCACCATACTCCTAGTACAAGTGGGAAGAACAATCCTGACATTGCAAAGTCAAAAGCCCAGATAACTGAACCTAAGATACCTTGGATCTCCATGGCCGCAATAGTTGCTCCAGCAAAACCAATTATTACAAGTAATACCCTTGCAACAATTAGTCTTTGCCTAGTGTCTGCTTTAGGATCAATGATCTTATAGTACAAGTCATGAGATAAAGCATTTGCAATTGCTAGAACTAAACCATCAGCAGTAGACATGGCTGCAGCCATACCTCCAGCAGCAACTAAACCTGAAATTACATAAGGTAATCCAGCAATTTCTGGAGTAGCTAATACAACAGCTTTACCACCCATGAAAAACTCATTTAATTCAAGTGTTCCATTTCCGTTAAAGTCGCTTACAAACATTAAGTTTGCTTGGTTCCAGTTTTGATACCAATCTATCGCTTGAACTTCAGAAATTGATTTACCAATAATACCTGTTGTTAAATTTGGATCCATCAACGATAGTTTTGATAACGTAGCTAGCATCGGCGCAGAAGAATAAAGTAGAAAGATAAAGAATAATGACCAACCTACTGATCTTCTAGCTGATTTTACACTTGGAGTAGTAAAATATCTCATCATAACGTGTGGTAATGAAGCTGTTCCAGCCATCATACAAACCGCTAATGAAATAAATGCCCAAGGTGTTGCATTAACTGCAGAGTGAGCTTTAGTTATACCCGCCAAGCCTTTTGGTACTGTAGCTAAATCAGCTGCAGAGTTTTTAACAAAACCAAATTGACCTTCTAGTTCAGCAATTCTAGCTACTTCGTCTGCTAGCATTAAGTGTGGAAATATTCCTGCTCCCATTTTACTACTAATCCAGAATACAGGTAACAAGTACGCTATGATTAACACAATGTATTGTGCAACTTGCGTCCATGTAACTGCTCTCATTCCACCAAGCATAGAACAAATTAATATACTTGCTAATCCAATGTATACTGCAATTCCAAATGGAATATCTAATGCTACAGAAGCAATAGTTCCTGTTGCATTAATCTGTGCAGTCACATAAGTGAAAGAAGCTACTGTTAAAACTAATACGGCTGATAATCTTGCAACGTTACCACCATATCTAGTACCGATAAAATCTGGAACAGTATAACATCCAAATTTTCTTAAGTAAGGTGCTAACAAAGAAGCAACTAATACATATCCACCAGTCCATCCAACTAGCAGAGCCATATAGCCATAGCCTTTAAAATAAATACCACCAGCCATTGCAACGAATGAAGCACCAGACATCCAGTCTGCTGCAGTCGCCATTCCGTTGAATACTGTTGGAACTTGTCTTCCAGCTACGTAATATGCATCCAATTGAAGTGTTCTTGATAGATATCCAATTATTGCATAGATAGAAACTGTAAATGCGACGAAAAAAATTCCTATTAATTTCGCTGACATACCAGCAGCTTCTCCTATTGACATTAAAATTATAAAAGCAAGAAAACCACCTGTATAAATTCCATATACTTTTGGCAAATTGTCTATAAATTTTCCTTTAATCATTTAGCCATCCTCCTTTTCAGAAAAACCAAATTTCTCATCTATTTTCTCTTGTTTATTTGCAAACCAAAAAATTAGTATTACAAAAATTCCAAGTGATCCCTGACACGTCATGTAGTAGGATAATGGATATCCAAGGGGTCTAAAGCTAGATGTTTCCATTTCGGCTCCGAATAAAAAGATGCCAATTGAGAAAACAAACCAGATTGCTAAAGTTATAAATAGCAAAGTCCTGGTTTCTTCCCAGTGTTGTGTTTGTTTTGACATTTTATCTCCCTATATAGTTAAAAAAAACAACATACTCATAATAGAATAGATTTAAACCTTAAAATAACCTCCTAATATAAGAATTTTTGTAATATATAACAATATAATAGAGATAAATGGTCCTAAAATATAAATTCAACTTGAAAGATGTAAAACTTGAATATTTTAAAATTTATCTGTTTTCTTTGTTTAAAGCTTTTTTACCCAAGAAAAAAATTAAAAATATAGAAGAATTAGAAATTTTTATTCAAAACAAATCAGCCTGGGTGTCCCAAATAACTTTATACAGTTATTTAAAAACAAGAATGGGGACAAAATATGTATTGCATTTTGATGATGAAATATTTTTATCATCAATCAACAAAGCTAAATGGAATATTTATACAATAGCCTTACAAGATCTTATTTTTTATACTCTTTCCTATCTTAATGTTTTTCATAATTTTCAAGAAATGGATAATGCAAAAAAAATTTATGAAAAAATTTTAAATAATGAATTAAAAAATAACATGCCAGAAAGTATAATTGATAATGGAAAAGAAATTTTTATTAAAAGATTACAAAAAATAGAATGGAAAAATTATTATAAATCTTGGCCATTCAATGAAAGTGCTTTAGCCCTATATGAGTGGGCGCCAGTTGCAAAAGAACTAAAAACATTAGATAGAAAAATAGTTTTAAATTCTATGATTTTAAAATGGGAAAATATTCAAAAAGAATTTATCAAATTAATTGATATTTAATTATTTTTTCTATTATCAACCAAACTTTTTACAACACTAGGATCTGCTAATGTAGTTGTGTCCCCTAATTGATCATGCTCATTGGCTGCAATTTTTCTTAAAATTCTTCTCATAATTTTACCAGATCTTGTTTTTGGTAGTCCTGGAGAAAATTGAATTAGATCGGGAGTTGCTATAGCTCCAATCTGTTTTCTTACCCAAAGTTTTAATTCTCTTTCTAAATCCAAAGTTGGTTCTTCACCTGCATTTAAGGTTACATAGCAGTATAATCCATTTCCTTTTATGTCATGTGGAAAACCTACTACTGCAGCTTCAGCAACTTTAGGATGAGCCACAAATGCACTTTCAATTTCGGCAGTCCCTAAATTATGACCAGAAACAATAATTACATCATCAACTCTTCCTGTTATCCAATAGTATCCATCTTTATCTCTTCGGCAACCATCTCCTGTAAAATATTTGCCATCAAATTGTGAAAAATAAGTATCTATAAATCTTTGATGATCACCATAAACAGTTCTCATCTGTCCAGGCCATGATTGAGCTATACAGAGTCTACCTTGTGCCTCTCCTTTTAAAACTTTACCTGCTTTATCAACAATTACTGGTCTAATTCCATAAAACGGTTTTGTTGCTGAGCCCGGTTTTAAATTTATTGCACCTGTTTGAGGGCTAATTAAAATACCTCCAGTTTCTGTTTGCCACCAAGTATCAACAATTGGACACCTAGAATCTCCAACAGTTTTATAATACCATTGCCAAGCTTCTGGGTTTATAGGTTCTCCTACCGTTCCTAATAATTTTAGTGTTTTTCTTGATGTTTTCTTTACCGGCTTATCACCTTCTCTCATCAGCGCACGTATTGCTGTTGGCGCTGTATAAAAAATATTTACTTTATATTTATCAACGATTTGCCACCATCTAGAATTATCAGGATAAGTTGGAATTCCTTCAAACATTATAGTGGTTGCACCATTAGATAATGGACCATAAATTATATAACTATGACCAGTTATCCAACCAATGTCAGCTGTACACCAATAAATATCTTTGGGTTTATAATTAAATATGTATTGATGAGTCATGGATGCGTAAACCATATAGCCACCAGTGGTATGCAAAACTCCTTTTGGTTTTCCTGTTGATCCAGATGTATAAAGAATAAATAATGGATCCTCTGCATTCATCTCTTCAGGCTCACATTTAGCAGAAACATTATTGATCATTTCATGATACCAAACATCTCTACTAGGATCCCAATTAATTCTGTTACCCGTTCTTTTTACCACAACACATTTTTTTACTTTTGGACAATCTACTAAAGCTTCATCCACAATTGATTTAAGATGTATTGTTTTTCCTCCTCTTAAACCTTCATCTGCTGTTATTACATAATCAGATTTACAATCATTAATTCTTCCAGAAATACTGTCTGGTGAAAATCCTCCAAATATGATTGAATGAATTGCTCCAATTCTAGCGCAAGCAAGCATAGTGTAAGCTAACTCAGGTATCATTGTTAAATAAATTGTAACTCTATCACCCTTTTGAACTCCAATTTCTTTTAATCCGTTGGCTGCTTTTGATACTTCTTTGTGAAGTTCCTTATAAGAGATTTTTTTTTGAACTTTTGGATCGTCACCAACCCATATGATTGCTGTTTTATCTTTGTTTTTTTTTAAATGTCTATCAATACAATTCGCAGAAGCATTTAAAGTTCCGTCATAAAACCATTTTATGTTAACTTCTGATTTACTATATTTTACATCTTTAATTTTTGTATAAGGTTTAATCCAATTAATTCTCCTTCCTTCTTTTTTCCAAAAACCATCATTATCTGATAGTGATGTTTTATATTTTTTTTCGTATTGAGATTTATTTACCGTTGCTTTGGTAATCCAATCTTTCTTAGTTTTAAAAACTAATTCTTTTTCTATATTTTGCTCAACTTTTTTTATGGAAGTTTTTTTTCTTTTCTTAATTGCCTTTTTCTTTTTTATTTTTTTCTTTTTTTTTGGCATGAATTTTTTATTAAAGTATACTACCCATCTTCAAAATAATTTTCCAGCTTTTAGTATCAATGGGCATGACAGAAAGTCTGCTTTGTTTAATTAAAGGTAGATCTTTTAGAACCTTGTTTTTTTTAATATTTTCAAGGGTTACAGGTGATTTTAGTTTATTTTTATATTTAACTTTAACTGCAACAAACTTTTTCATTTTATCGGTTTTATCAATAAATGCAGTTTTTATTACTTCAACAATACCAACAATTTCCTTACCAATGTTGGAATGATAAAAAAAACATAGATCACCTTTCTTCATTTTTCTTAAATTATTTGCTGCTTGGTAATTTCTAACACCATCCCAATCAGTGCCTTTTGAACCTGCTTTATTTTGATGGTCAATTGACCAAATACTAGGTTCTGATTTAAGTAGCCATTTTTTTCCCATAATTTATAGGATAAGTTTTTGAATTTTTATATTAACTATACATTCCAACTGTGTCGTGAAATTTTCTTAGTTTCTTTAAAGCAATTGCATAAGCGGCAGTTCTAAAATTTAATTTTTTATTTTTATTTTTTTCATTTAATATTTCTTGAAAAGCTTCTCTCATCGTATCTTCAAGTCCAGAATAAGCTAAATCTTTTTCAGTAGCCCCTGAGGTGATTTTTTTGTAAAGCTTAGGTGAAGTTGGATTATTTGTTGATTTTTCAATTATACCCATAACATCTCTCATTTTTTGTTCATCAAAACGACGCTGAAGTCTTCCAAAACGAATATGAGATATATTTTTTACCCATTCATAATATGAAACTACGACACCCCCAGCATTAACAAAAATATCAGGCAATATGTCTATGCCACGTTTATTTAAAACTTGGTCAGCACGATAAGTGATGGGTCCATTGGCTGCTTCAATAATTAATTTTGCTTTAACTTTTTTGGCATTATTATTATTAATTACAGATTCAGTGGCCGCTGGAATTAATATATCACAGTTAAGTAATAAAACGTTTTCAGGTTTGTTAATAAACTTGGCACCTTTGAAATTGTTAATTTTTTTGTTTTTAAGGTAATGCTTTGAAAGTTTGTTTATATCAATGCCTTTATTATTTATTAAGTAGCCATCCAAATCTCCTATTGCAATAATTTTAGCTTGATCTCGGTTATATAAGTCGAGAGATAAACTTCTACCAACCTTACCAAAACCTTGGATAACAATTGAATTGTCTTTAAGTTTTTCTTTTAATTTTGTTTTTTTTAAGAGCTTAGGATGTCTAAAGTATTCTCGTATAGTTTCTTCCACACCCCGACCCGTTGCATCGTCTCTTCCTCTAATACCACCATACTCAACAGGTTTGCCGGTAACGCAAGCTGTATAATTTATATCCTCGGGAAATAAATTTCTATAAGCATCCATAATCCAAACCATTTCTTTTTCAGACGTTCCAAGGTCAGGTGCAGGGACATTTAATGCGGGATTTAAAAAACCTTTTTTTGCAAGTTTTGTTGCGTAATTTTTTGTAATTAGACAAAGTTCTTTTTCAGAGTAATCTTTAGGATTAATTTTTAAAGATCCCTTCGAACCTCCATAAGGAACATTTACAACAGAACATTTATAAGTCATCAACGCCGCTAGAGCTTCGGTATCATCTTGATTCACGTTGGGTGAAAATCTTATTCCTCCTTTTGAAGGTAAACGGTGTTCGCTATGGACAGCACGCCAACCGACAAAATTATTAATTTTATTTTTTATTTTAACACCAACACTAACTTGCATTACTGAATGACTGCATTTAATATATTCAATTACATCTTTTGGAAAACGAATTATTTTACTAGTAAGTGTAACAAATGAATCAACATTTTCTTTAAAAGTTGGTTTTTTCACAATCTATAACCCTAACATAAAAAAAATAGAATAAGATACCTTAAAATTTCATTATAATTTTACTCCTGCTCCTTTTAAAAATATAGCATCATTATCTAGTGGAAGTCTTGGACTAGCAGGCAAATCTAAGTTATCAAATTGTTTCAATTTGTATTTTTCTAAACCAACCATTGCTATCATAGCACCATTATCACCACACAATTTTAGATCTGGAAATATAGGTTTAAAATTATTTTTGCTACTTACTTCAGTAAGTTTATTTCTTATTCCTTCGTTTGCCGCAACACCTCCAGCAACTACAAAATTATTATCATCTATAGAATTTATTTCTTTAAATTCCTGAAAAGCTTTTTTAGTTTTAATATATAATATTTCTTCAATAGTTTTTTGAAATGAAGCAGCAAGATCAAATTTTTCTTGTTCTGTTTTAATTTTTTTTGTTATTCTTAAAATTGCAGTTTTTAATCCAGCAAATGATAAATTGCATCCACCTTTATTTATAATTGGTTTTGGAAGTTCAAATTTATTTGGATCACCTTTTTTAGCAAACCTTTCTAATTTTGGACCACCTGGAAACTCAATTCCTAAAAGTTTTGCAATTTTATCAAAAGCTTCTCCTAAAGCATCATCAATTGTTGTGCCAAGCCTTTTATATTTGCCAAGACCGTTAACACTTAAGTACTGACTATGACCTCCAGAAATTAAAAGAAGCAAATATGGATAATCGAGTTTAGAATGTAATTTTGGACTTAAAGCATGTCCTTCCAGATGATTTACGCCTATGAAAGGAATATTCAAAGATGAGGCCATAGCTTTTCCAAAATTTAAACCAACCGTTAAACAAACTATTAATCCAGGACCTGCGGTTGCAGCAATTGCAGAAACTTTATTCAAACTAACACCACTTTCTTCAATTGCTTTTTTTGCGATTAAATCAATTTTTTCCACATGAGATCGAGCAGCTAATTCAGGAACCACACCCCCAAATTCTTTATGAATATCAAATTGACTTGAGATAACATTGGATAGTATTTTAGGTATAGCACTTTCATTATCCTGAATTAGCGATACCGCAGTTTCATCACAACTTGTCTCAATGCCTAATATTATTGGTTTTTCAGTCATAATAAATTTTTTCTAATTAATACAATTAAACTATAAGAATGTAATAAAAATAAGATTTATGAAAAGAGAAAAAATTATAATTGGTTCTAGAGGCAGCAAGTTAGCTATGATTTACGCGGAGAATGTAAAAGCTAAATTAAAAGAAGTATTCACTAAAGATATAGAAATAAAAACAATTGTTACATTGGGAGATGAAAATCAAAAGGATCGACTTTCAAATATAGGTGGCAAAGGTTTATTTTCAAAAAAAATTGAAAAAGAATTATTAGAAAATAATATTGATATTGCGGTTCACGCCCTAAAGGACATGCCATCTATTGAAACAGAAGGTCTAAAAACCAATTGTTTTTTAAAAAGAAATTCACCAAATGAAATTTTGATTAGTAATAATAAAATTAAATTTAATGATCTTAAATCCAAATCAGTAGTTGGTACGTCATCTTATAGAAGAGAATATCAACTTAAAAATAAAAGATCAGATCTAGAATATAAATTAATAAGAGGAAATGTAGACACTAGAATAATAAAAATGGAAAATGGAGACTACGATGCAATAATATTATCTAAGGCAGGAATTAATTCTCTAGAAATTAATCATAAAATAACAGAAGAGTTTACAACAGATGATTTTATACCATGTGCGGGCCAGGGAATTATAGCTATACAATGTAGAGACAGTGATATTGAAATTAAAAAATTATTGGAAAAGATTAATAATCCTCAATCTAGAATTTGTGCTAATACTGAAAGGGAATTACTAAAAATTATAGAAGGTGACTGTGATACAGCAATAGGTATTTTTTCTAAGATTAATGGCAATAATATTAGTTTAATAGCTGAACTATTTTCAGCAGATGGAAAACATAGATATTTTATAAAAGAGACCAAAGAAATAAACTTTGCAGAAGAGTTAGGAAGAGAAGTGGGTGAAGCATTAAAATCTAAATCTAAAGGAAATTACAAAAGATAAAATGCATATTTTATTAACCAGACCATTAGATGATTGCAAAGAACTAATTTTAAGATTTAAATTTTTGGGGCATAAAGTTTCTCATTTACCAGTAATTAAAATTCAAAATGTAAATCATGATAAAGTAAATGTTGATGAATTTGGTGGAATTATTTTTACAAGCGCAAATGCTATTAAAAATCTAAATACATCAAGTATTAATAAACAAATTAATTGTTTTTGTGTTGGTTCTTCAACAGAGAAGATGGCTAAACAAAATGGTTTTCAAAATATTTTTTGTGCAGATGGAAATGTAAATAATTTAAAAGAAGTTATTTTACAAAATTTCGATAATAAACATAGTAATTTACTTTATGTAAGTGGAGAAATTATTTCATCAAATCTAGATAAAGATTTGATTTCAGAAGGGTATATAGTGAAAAGAATAATTAATTATTCTGTAGTTCCTAATGATGAAGTTAGCGATGAATTTATTAGAGATTTAAAATCATCAATTCCCGATATAGTCTATGTTTATTCAGAAAATAGTGCGAGAAATTATCTTAGTCTTTTGAAAAAATATAAATTATCAGATTGTTGGATGGATACTAATTTGATGTGTTTAGGAGAAAAAACATCATCAGTATTGAATGAAATTAAGTGGAAAAAAATTTTTCTATTTAATTCTGGTGAAGAAGAGTTTTTGCTATATAAAATTTAATTATGGGCGTATTTAATAATTTTAAAGATCTGTTTTTATCAGTTTGGGAAAAAGGAATATTAGGAATAGATTTTTTTCAAATTATAATTGGTCTAGGAATATTTTTTCTATTCTTAGTTTTTAGAGGTCTAATCAGCAAATTAATTATAAAAAAATTAGAGATAATTTCTAAAAGAACCACTAATAAACTCGATGATGCATTTGTTAAATCAATGGAAGGTCCAGCTAGATTTTTACCTATCGTTCTAGGTGTTTTTTTTGCAAGCTACTATATGTCTTTTTCTGATGAGACCAGATCTTTTGTTGATAATATTAATAGAACTTTAATTACAATTTTAATTTTTTGGATTATTCACCAAATTATTGAACCAATTTCTTATATTTTAAGTGGATTAGACAAAATATTAACCAGAGAATTGGTTGGATGGATTATTAAATCATTAAAAATTTTAATATTTATTTTAGGAGCCGCCGCTGTTCTTGAATTGTGGGGAATTAAAATTGGCCCAATTATTGCTGGATTAGGATTATTTGGTGTAGCCGTTGCATTGGGCGCCCAAGATTTATTTAAAAACTTAATTTCAGGAATTTTAGTACTAGTTGAGAAAAGATTTAAAATAGGAGATTGGATTTTGGTTGAGGGAATTATTGAAGGTATTGTTGAAAAAATTGGTTTTAGATCAACAGTAATTAGAAAATTTGATAAATCTTTAGCAATAATTCCAAATTTTCAATTTGCTGAAAATGCTGTAGTTAATGTAAGTCAAACTACAAATTGGTTGATCAGTTGGATGATAACCCTTCAATATGACACAACAGTAGATCAATTAAAGACAATTAGAAATCAAATTGAAGAGCATATAAATAAAAATGAGGATTTTGATATTTCTATAGGTCTTGCTGTAAGAGTTGACAAATTTTCTGATAGTTCAATAGATATGTATGTAAGATGCTTTAGTAAAACTGATGACTGGGAAGAGTGGCTTTCTGTAAAAGAAAAGTTAGCACTAGAAATAAAACAAATTGTTGAAAAAAATGGAGCATCATTTGCATTTCCTAGCCAGTCTATTTATGTTGAAAAAAAATGATTGCTATTTATTTTTTAGTTCTTCAAGTAATAAAATTATATACTTATGTAGTTATTGCTTATGTTGTAATTAGTTGGTTGGTAGCTTTTAATATAATTAATACATCTAATAGAATAGTATATTCTGTTTTACAGTTTACTTATAAACTTACCGAACCGGCACTAGCTAAAATAAGAAGATTTTTACCAAATTTAGGAGCTCTTGATATCTCACCCATCATTCTTCTTTTGCTGATATGGTTTGTAGAAATATGTATGAAGCTCTACTTAGCACCAATAATATTTAATTAATTTATGATCTTAATTGATGGAAAAAAAGCAGCAGCAGAACTTAGAGAAGAATTAAAAAAAGAAGTATCAGAGTTAAAATCAAAATATAATAAAGTTCCAGGACTTACAGTTATTTTGATTGGAGACTTGACCCCAAGCCAAATCTACGTTCGTAATAAAGAAAAATCAGCAAATGAAGTAGGTTTAAAATCAGAAGTAATAAGATATCCAGACTCAGTAGAAGAAAGAACTGTTTTGGATAAAATAAATGAATTGAACAAAGATGATACTATTTCAGGAATATTAGTGCAATTACCACTGCCTAAGCATATTGATAAACAGAAAGTTATTGAAGCAATTTCACCAAGTAAAGATGTTGATGGCTTTCATCCAATGAATGTTGGAAATCTTTCATCGGGTTATGAAAGCTCAGTTCCATGTACACCTTTTGGATGTTATTTATTAATAAAAAAAATTGAACCAAACTTAAGTGGAAAAAAAGCAGTTGTAGTTGGAAGATCAAATTTAAACGGAAAACCAATGACTCAACTTCTCTTAAAAGAAAATTGTACAGTAACTATAACTCATTCCAGAACCAAAGATCTGAAGGCTGAATGTTTAGAGGCAGATATTATTGTTGCGGCAGTTGGAATTCCAGAACTTGTAAAAGGGGACTGGGTAAAAAAAGATGCAATAGTTATTGATGTTGGTATTAATAAAACAGATAAAGGTATTGTGGGCGATGTTGCATTTGATGAGGTATCAAAAGTTGCAAAAGCTTTAACTCCTGTTCCAGGCGGGGTAGGTCCAATGACAATTGCGTGCTTGCTAAAAAATACTATTGAGTGTTTTAAAAGATCCCAAAAATAATTAAAATATTTAATTTACTATAGATTTAAATATATTTTCTAGATCACTAATTACATTCTGGTTTTCAAATAAATTTTTTTCAGCCCGCTCTTTGTAATACATTTTTAAATCTAGGCTGTCTTGATTTGCTAATTCTATGGATTTATCAACATAATCATCTACGTTGTTAAATATTGGAGCATCATCAATTTGCATTTGCTTATATGCGCCAGTTACTATTCTACTTTTTAAATATTTAGTAGGCATGGTTACGGTCGGCGTGCCATATAACATTGACTCATGAAATGTGTTGCCAGCGCCAAACCAAAAAGGATCTAACAGCACAGATACCCTTCCACAGTGGTGAACAAATTCTTCTGGAGTTAATCTATCAATAAAATTTATCCTATCTATATTTTCGGGCATTTCTTTTTTTAATCTATCAAAAAACATTTTACTTAAAATTTCTTTTTTATCTTTTATAAAATATATTTGTGCTTTTTTATCTTTATGAAGAATTTTTTTTATAGCTTCATCAAAACTAGGATGCATTTTAAATAAAGATTGAGGACAAGAATAAATATTTTTACTAAGCATATCTTCTTTTTTTAAAGCAAAAGTTACTTTGGGCTTATAAAAATACATTGGTAAATAATTTGATAATAAAACTTTCTCTGAAAAATTATTTTGATATTCATCTGTTTCCATAAGTTTTGATGAAAGAAAGAAATCAATCTTATTATTACCAGTAGTTTCGGGATGTCCCCATGAAGTTATTTGAAATTTGGCAAGTCTTAATAATGTCAAATAATATAAATTTGTTGACATATGAATATCTGGATAAAATAATAGATCTAAGTTTTTATCCCTAATAGTTTTAACTTTTTCGCGAAAATTTTTTGGCAAGATAATATTGTCATAGTTATATAAAACTACAGATTCATTAATTTCATTAAACAGCATTCCCGGCAATGTTTTGTCCGAATGGAATACATAAACTTCAAAAATTTCTTTGTTTAACTTATAAATTATACCTTTGAATAGTTTTGCTATGGTATGATCAGAAAAAAATTGAGATATAAAACCAATTTTTATTTTTTTATTTTTAGAAAAAGAATATTCTTCAATATTTTCTAAGTCAGGATATATTTTATTGTACAACTTGATAAGTTTTTTATTAATTTTTAAATTATCATATCCATCATAAGACAATTTAAAATTAGGAGGTTTAAATAATTTTTCTGATAGCTCTAAATTTGGAACCTTTTCATTTTCAATTAATTTTTCTACTTCATTCGTAAAACTTTTTCTTATCTCATCGATTTCTTTTAATGATCTGAAAAAACTCGGATAAAAAAGTCTACTTTTCAAATGAAATTCATTGTCAAATTTATTCTTGTTTATTGCAGATTTTGTTAAATTTCTAAGTTCATCATATTTGTTTAGTGTAGAATATATTTCGTATAGTAATTTATACGCAATTTGATCATCTTCTTTTTCTAATGAAATAAAATATTTTAAAATTTTTTCTGCTTTATCATAATCTTTAGTTTCAAGGTAGGATTTGGATAAATTTTCCAATGTTGGAGAGCTATTGGGAGCAACCTTTAATGTTTTTTCAAAATAAATTTGAGCTTGTTTAAAATCTTTTTTTTGAAAAAACTTAATACCTTCCTCAAAATTTTTTTTTGCTCGCTCTAATTTTTCCATATTTTATATTAAAAATTAATTATATTATCATTAAACTAATATGAAATTTATAATTTTATTATTTTTATTTTTATCTTATAACTCAAATACTTTTGCTATGAAAAAAAAACCTTTTCATCACTTGCCCGATGGTACATTCCGTAATCCAGAAGGATCTCCGCAACTTTCTTTTCCAGGGAATTGGTCTTTTAGTACATTTAACAAAGAAAAAAGAAAATTGGACATGACAGTTCCAAAAGAACATGTGCTTGATAAAAAAAAAGTTCTGTCTGACTTAGAAAGATACAAAGATGATGACTATATTGCATGGATTGGTCATGCCACATATTTAATAAAACTTGGAAGCACAACAATTATAACTGACCCAGTTTTTTCTAAAAATGCAGGACCTTTAGTATTTGGACCAAAAAGATTTACTGAAGCCGCATTAAAACTTAATGAAATTCCAAAGACAGATTTATTCTTGTTAACTCATAATCACTATGACCATCAAGACATGAGCACGATTAGAAGATTCCCATTTAAAGATTCCAAAGTTTTAGTTCCATTAAAACTTGGAAAATATTTTACCAGATACCGATTTAGAGATGTTAATGAAATGGATTGGTATGATGAAATTAAAGTTAATGAGGATCTAAAAGTAACATTTTTGCCTGCAGTTCATTGGTCTAAAAGAGGTTTAACAGATACAAATAAAACTCTTTGGGGAAGTTTTTTAATTGAATACAAAAATAAAAAAATATTATTTGCGTGCGATACGGGATACGGAAATATTTATAAAGAATTAGGAGAAAAATATGGACCCATTGATCTTACGATGATTAATATTGGTGCTTATAATTTTAAACCAATGTTTGAAAAATCTATTTATCATACTACTCCTGAAGAAGCACTAAATCTTGCTCAGGATTTAAAAAGTAAAAAAGTACTAGGAACGCACTGGGGAACTTTCGTTTTATCTTTAGAACCAATAATGGAACCGCCTGTTAGATTTAAAGATAATGCTGAAAAATATGGCTTTAAAAAAGAAGATGCTATTATTTTTAAAATTGGCGAGATTAATTCTTTAAAAAATATTCTTTCTTATAATTAATTATTATATTTTAAAGTTGAGCCAAAAAAATAAATTGAAAATATTAGGAAATTTTTTTTAAGATAATAGGTAAAATTTCTATAATATCTTTTGCAGTCAAATTCTTATCAATATTGATTGCAGCTTGCGAATGAAGCCAACAACCCAAAGCAGCAGCATTTAAAGCTTTATAGTTTTGTGACAACAAACTAGCAATTATTCCTGCTAATACATCACCAGAACCAGCGGTAGCTAGATAAGGAGATGAAAAATAATTTATATATGTTTGACCCGTTTGATCAGAAATTACCGTATCATTACCTTTAAATAAGATAGTAGAATTTGTGAGTGAAGCTGCAGAGATTGTATCGTTTATTTTATTTTCTGAAGTTTTAAATATTTTTTTAAATTCTCCAAAATGAGGAGTTAAAATTGTTTCTGATTTTCTAAATTTTAATAAAGAAATAAATTTCTTCAAATTTTTTTTAATTAAAGAAAAGCTTGAAGCATCAATTACTAATTTATTTTTGCTTTTTAATAATAGTTCAAGAATATTAGAGTTTTCATTATTTGTTTCTAAACCACAACCAAACAAAAAGGTAGAATTTGCTTTTTTTATGATTTTTTTAACATCATTAATGTTTAAATAAGAAACTATTAATTCTTCCAATACATGAGATTTATAGAAATTTTTACTCTTGTTATTAACTAATAATTTTACAATACCAGCGCCTGACTTTAATGCTATTTGGCTAGCCGCTAATGTAGCGAGCTTAGAAGCTCCAACCATTTCGCTTGCACCAAAAATAAATAATTCACCACGATTATATTTGTGTAAGTTTGATGAAAAAGATTTTAATTTTGGAGGTTTTAATAAATTAATGTTTGTCTTATTATCTAAGTCGGCAAGACCTATATCAAAAATTTTAACTTTTTTAGACAAATCCTTGCCAGGCTGTAAAACATGACATGGTTTTAGTCTATGAAAGGTTAAAGTAATATCTGCTTGAATTGCTGAGTTGCTAATTTTTCCATTATCACAATAAACTCCAGAAGGTACGTCTATTGCAATTTTAGAAAAAGATTTAGAATTTATTTCATTAATTATCTTTGTTAATTTGTGAGAAAATTTTTTGTTAAAGTTATAACCAAAAAGCGCGTCAACAAATAAATCACAATTTTTTAGATCTAGTTTATTTTTGATTATTTTTTTGTTTATTAATTTATTATAAGCCTTTTTTGAGTCTTTGCTTTTTGCAAAACAAATTGGCGCAAAGATTTGTACTTTAATATTTTTTTTTAATAGATTATTTGCAATTAATAGTCCATCACCACCGTTATTTCCTGGTCCACACAAAATTACAACTTTTTTTGGATTATAATTTTTTAATATAAATTTTGAGCACACACTAGCTGCCTTTCGCATTATGCTAAAACTATCTTTTTTTAGGAATGTAAGATTTTCAGATTTAGTTATTAAATTTTGATTATAAATTTTATTATTTTTGAACATTAAGATGATTAAGCACCATAAGTAATATTTTCACAACTAGAATTTAGTATTGATATCTAGCACAAGAATTAGTCCTAAATATTAATTATTAACCAACTATAATTTTTTTTTATGATAATTTATAAATTTTTCCACATTTGACTTATTGAATGTTTTATTTTCTTCGAATGAAACTTTTTTCATTGAGTAAGCTTTACTTTTAGTCAGTCTTGACTGAATAATAATAGTTCCTTTATACAATTTAAGTTTAACCGATCCATTAACTTTGTTTTTTTTAAGATCAACAATCTTTTGAAGTTTATATCTTTCTTTAGAATACCAATAGCCATTATAAATTAATTCTGCATACCTTGGCATTATAGTATCTTTTTTGTGCATTATTTCTTTATCAAGCGTCACCGACTCGATTGCTCTATGAGCATTTATTAACAATGTTCCGCCTGGTGTTTCGTAAACACCTCTAGATTTTATTCCGATAAATCTGTTTTCTACTAAATCAACTCTACCAATTCCGTTCTTGCCAGCTAATTGATTAAGTTTTTCTAAAAGTTTAGATGGTGGTAATTTTTTGCCATTAATTCCAACTGGGTCACTGTTTTTAAAATTAATAGTAACAAATGCTGGTTTGTTTGGTGCTTTCTCAGGAGAAACAGTTCTTTGAAATATAAATTCTGGTACAGAATTTTTTGGATTTTCCAAAACTTTACCTTCGGTAGATGTGTGAAATATATTATCATCTACAGAAAAAGGAGGAGCTCCTTTTTTATCTTTTGGAATAGGAATTCCATGTTTTTTTGCATAATTAATTAGATCAGTTCTTGATTTAAGTTTCCAAATTCTCCATGGAGCTATTATTTTTATTTTTGGACCAAAATAATGGTAACCAAGTTCAAATCTTACTTGATCATTTCCTTTTCCTGTAGCTCCATGCGATACTGCGTAAGCCTTAAATTTTTTTGCAACTCTAATTTGGTCTTTTGCAATTAACGGTCTTGCAATTGATGTACCCAATAAATAGACACCTTCGTAGATAGCATGACCTCTAATCATTGGGTACACATATTCTTTTACGAAAGTATCTTTTAAATCTTTAATGATAATATTTTTAACACCAAATTTTTTTGCATTTTTAAATATTTTTTTTCTATCTATTTCCTGCCCAATATCAGCGGTATAGCAGATAACCTCAGCGTTATAATTTTCTTGAAGCCATTTAAGAATTACAGATGTATCTAGTCCGCCCGAGTAGGCAAGAATTATCTTTTTTTTCGATTTCATTATTTTAAGTGCAGCTTTTTTTTGCAGCGTTGTAAGCTTTAGTAAAACCCATCAAAGAATAATGATCAATAGTTTGAGAGCCTGATTTATTATAAGCAGTAACCATAATTCTTGATGCTTTTTTCATTCTTTTAATAATTCTTTTTTCAATTTTATTACTTGAGATCCACGCAAAATCATCTTGTGCAATATCAAATTTGTATTTTGATTTTCCAGAAGACGCTATTATAGAGTTTTGACTATTATATTCATAACCAGATGTAGTACTAACTTCATCTGTAATTTTTTCAGCCGGTCTAAAAGTTACAAATAATCTTGCTTCCCTATCACTTTTTTTTGGAGATTGTAGAACAGGCTTTGATTGAGCAAAACAAACTTTATTACTTTCATCTGTGACCATGAAAACTTCCCAGTCTTTAAATTTTTCTAGTTTTTTTAAATCTTCAGCTTGAACAAATTTGAATGAAAAAATTATTAATATTAGTGATTTAAATAAAATTTTATTAATTATGGACATGGGTTTGGATATAATTTTTGAACTTCATTTATTTCTTTAATTATTTCTTTTGACAAATCTACATTTACACTTTCTATATCTGTTTTCAACTGTTCCATAGTGGTTGCACCAATTATCGTTGAAGTTACAAATTTTTGAATTTCACAAAACTTAATCGACATTTGAGCAAAATTTAAATCAAATTTTTTAGATATATTGAAATACTTCTCTATAACTTCGACAGCATAGGGTTTGCTATATCTAGTATAATATTCTCCAAAAAGTTTTTGCCTTGAATTTTCTGGCAAATTGTTATTCATGTATTTTCCAGTCAGGAATCCTCCAGCAAGAGGGGAATAAGCCAATAGTCCACTTTTTTCTCTAATTGAAATTTCTGCCAGACCTATTTCATAAGCTCTACAAAGTAAATTATAAGCATTTTGAACTGACATCATTTTTGGTAATTGTTTTGTTTTTGAGATTTCTAAGTATTTTGACAAACCCCAAGAAGTTTCATTTGATAAACCAACATATCTAATTTTACCTTCTTTAATAAATTTTTCTAATGCTATTAGTATTTTTTCAAAATCATTCCATTCATTGGAATCTTCTTTATGCTCGTATCCCAATTTTCCAAAAAAATTAGTTTTTCTTTCTGGCCAGTGTAATTGATACAAATCAATGTAATCAGTTTTCAATCTTTTTAAGCTGTTTTCTATTGCAATAGCAATATTCTCTTCTGAAAATTGAAGTCCTCCACCACGAATATAGGACATTCCAGGTCCAGAAATTTTTGAAGCTAAAATAATTTTATCTCTACTTTTTCTTTCACTAAGCCAGTTTCCAATAACTTTTTCTGTTTCACCATAAGTTTCTTTTCTACATGGAGAAGGATACATCTCAGCTGCATCGAAAAAATTTATACCTTTTTCCAAAGCATAATCCATTTGTTCAAAACCTTCTTTTTGGGTGTTTTGCTCACCCCATGTCATAGTACCTAGACAAATTGTACTAACTTTAAGGTCGGTATTTCCTAATTTGTTATAATTCATTAAATATTTTTTAAGCTTTTAAGACATCTTGAATAAATAGTAAAAGGCTATTATATAAGCTGGATGGAATTCAATAAACAAAACATATTAAATAAAGCAAAAGAAGCACAACAGTCAACAGTAGTAATTGATGAAGGTCTAAGAGCCTACATGCTAAAAGTTTATAACTACATGGCAACAGGGATATTGTTAACAGGAATAATTGCTCTTTTAACTTTTAAAATGTCAGTAGTGACTAATGATTCAGGAGCTATAGTAGGATTAACTCAAATTGGAAATGCACTTTATCTTTCCGGATTAAAATGGGTAGTAATGTTAGCGCCACTTGGTGTAGTTTTTTATATGAGCTTTGGAATTAAGAAAATGAGCGCCTCAAAAGCTCAGACAACTTTTTGGGTGTTTGCGTCTTTAATGGGTCTATCTTTATCTTCTATTTTACTAATTTATACAGGATTAAGTGTAACAAGAGTGTTTTTTATATGTTCTGCAACTTTTGGTGCGATGAGTATTTATGGTTACACTACCAAAAGGGATTTGACGAAATTGGGATCTTTTTTAATGATGGGATTAATAGGAATTATAATTGCATCTGTAGTTAATATCTTTTTAAAATCTTCAATGATGTATTTTGCTATTTCAATTATTGGTGTTTTAATATTTGTAGGTTTAACAGCTTATGATACTCAAAAAATTAAAAATATGTATGCTGCTTCAGACTCAGGTGAATTAATGGGCAAAAAAGCTGTTATGGGTGCATTAACATTATACTTAGATTTCATTAATTTATTTATTATGTTGTTAAGATTATTTGGCCAAAGAAGATAATTTATCTTTGTAATTTTTTCCAATCTGTATTGTTTAGTAAGAATTTTAATTCGTAAGAATTTTTTAAAATTTTACTATTAGTATCAGTAATTAAATATCTAAGATTATTGTTGATGGGTTTAAAATTTTTGCAAATTTTATATATTGCATTTTCAGCTGCATTTTTAAAAACCATAAAACTTACTTGTTTACTAGAAATAGAAAGACCATAATCTTTCCACGAACCTTCGGAAACCATTTTAGCATACAAATCAAGGATTATCTTAAGTTCTTTTTTTTCAAAAAAATATTTTTGTTTTTCATCTTTTGAAACATTATTTACTACAAGCTTTAAAATTCTATTCATTTAATTTGTATTTATTAATCAATCCAATTTGAAATGCTGTAAATATAAATGTTAGTGGCAACATTCCCCAAACTTTAAAATTAACCCAAAACTCTTCAGACTGTGTTCTCCAAACTAATTCATTTAAAATTGCTAACCCAAAAAAGAAATACATCCATCTATTGTTTAAAATTTTCCAACCCTCATCATTTAATGGTATGGATTTTTCTAATATTTTTTTTAGAACAGGTTCTTTAGTAAAAAATCTTCCAAACAATAAAGCTAATCCAAATAAAATATTAATTATTGTTGGTTTCATGTATAGAAAAACTGGATTATCAAAATAAATTGTAAGACCACCAAATAATGAAATTAATATTCCACTCAACAAAGGAATCATTGGAATTTTTTTCTCCAAGATCCAAATAATTAATACCGCAATAATAGTTGCAACTATGAGTGGTGGAATTGCAACTTTTAAATTTTTGTCATTATTATAATAAAATAAAAAAAAGATTACTAATGGACCTATATCGGTCACAAATTTCAATACTGATTTATTCACTGCTACATATTAGCAGATTAGAAAAGCAATCATATTTTTTTTATTGATTTTTTTTTTTAAATATCCATATTTAGCCTGTGAGTATTCAAAAAGCAAAATTCTCAATAGGTGATATTGTAAAACATAAGCACTTTGAATTTAGAGGTGTAATTTATGATGTTGATTTTGAATTTAATAATTCTGAAGAATGGTATCAATCTATACCTAAGAATGTTAGGCCAAGAAAAGATCAACCATTTTATCATTTGTTAGCTGAAAATGATGAAATAACATACGAAGCATATGTATCTGAACAAAACTTATTAGCAGACGATTCTGAAGAACCAATTAAACATCCATTAATTAATGAGATTTTTTCAGGCAGAAAAGGTTCAAGCTATTTTAAGCCTTCTAACTAAATTAGCCTACATTTAAACACAATTTTTACAAACCTTGGTCACAACGATTATTTATTATTAATTATATTCTGATCAAGGATACTAATTCTTCCTTTTTTATCTCCCTCCGTATTCTTGATCAGAATGACTATCTAAAAAATATTAATCATAAAAATTTATGTTATAAAAAACTAATGCTAAATTATTTTAATCCAAATAATATATTAGTGATAATCAATCGATTGCGAAAATTTGTTTTTGCTCTTTTTATTATTGTTCTATTAATAGGATTGTTTGAAGCTTTAGTATTATCACCTGAAGACTATAAACAAAGTGACTCTGTTCGAATAATGTATGTACACGTTCCATCGGCATGGATTTCATTAGGAATATTTTCTTTAATTTCAATTTTATCTTTTGGAATTTTAATTTTTAAAAATAAAAATTTTTCATTGATTACAAAAAGTTTAGCACCGTCTGGATTCTTATTTAATGTTATTGCTCTTGTTACTGGTTCAATATGGGGAAGACCTACATGGGGTACTTGGTGGGCATGGGATGCTAGAATTACTTCAATGTTATTATTAGCAATATTTTATCTGATGTTTATTTTGTCTTGGAGAATTACCGATGATACTGACAAAGCTATAAAGGCAAGTTCTGTTATAGCGATAATTGGCTTAATAAATGTGCCGATCGTTAAGTTTTCAGTAGATTGGTGGTCAACTTTACATCAACCAACTTCAGTTAATTTGCTTAAAGACACTACAATTCACTCATCAATGTTAGTTCCTTTAGTCATCATGACTGCGGCATTTGTACTGTTTTCACTTTTGATATTTTTAATGAAATATAATACAGAACTGATAAAAATTAAGAATAAAGGATTAGATAGATTATGATAAACGAAATATTATTTATGAATGGTTACGGTGCTTATGTATGGTCATCGTTTATATTTACGCTAAGTAGTTTTTTTATCTTATACTCAGCAATTAAACTTCAGTTGGTCAAAGAACAGAAAAAATTTGATATGAAATTTAGAAATTTATCTTCTGAAAAAGTTGAGTTAGCTAAGAAACAAGAAACTTACAGAGAATTATTACCAAATACTTCTGTCTCTAAAATTTAACTTTTTCTTTTCATGTATGGTAAAAAAGTTAAATTACGAGCTTTTTTTATATTATTAATTTTTCTATCAGTATCACTTGCAATTTTCCTTGTTTTTAAATCTTTAGAAGAGAATGTTGTATATTTTAAATCTCCAACAGAAGTAAAAAATTTACCTGAACTAGAAACTAAAAAAATTAGAGTTGGTGGAATGGTTAAAAAAAACTCAATTAGAACAAATGAGTTAGAAATTAACTTTATAATTACTGATTATAAAAATGAATTAGTAGTTAGTTTTAAAGGTTCATTACCCAACTTATTTGAAGAGGGCAAAGGAGTTGTTGCAGAGGGATTTTTAAAAGATAGATCTTATTTAAAAGCGATAAAAATTTTAGCAAAACATGATGAAAATTATATGCCTCCTGAAGTTAATGAAGCTTTAAAGGAAAACAAATAGTGGCTAATCAAATAGGTAATTATTCTTTATATATTGCATTAATTGCTTCTATTTTTTTAATATTTCAATCATCTAATTCTATTAGAAGTAAATCTAAAAATTTAGATAGTAAAATATTTTCCGCATTGTCAGTTCAGTCCTTAATGGTTTTTATAAGTTTTTTTAGCTTAATTTATGCTTTTATAATTTCAGATTTTAGCAACGAGACTGTTTATAATAATTCACATACAACCAAACCTTTATTTTATAAAATCTCCGGATCTTGGGGAAACCATGAGGGAAGTTTACTTTTATGGTTATTAGTTTTAACTATTTTTTTATTTATTTTCTTAATTAATTCAAAAAAGTTATTAATTAAATACAGGTTGTTAACTGTATTATTTCAAGAATTAATTATTATTGGTTTTTTGCTATTCATTCTTTTTACTTCAAATCCTTTTTTAAATTTATTTCCAATTCCAAAAGAAGGAATGGGTTTAAATCCAATTTTACAAGATCCAGCCTTAGCAATTCATCCTCCTATTTTATATTTAGGTTATGTTGGTACATCTATAATTTTTTCTTCATCCTTAGCTGCTTTAGTTTGTGGAATGGTAAATAAAATTTGGGCTAAACATATTAAAAAATGGATAATTATTTCATGGATATTTTTAACTATTGGAATTTTGTTAGGTTCAATTTGGGCTTACTATGAACTTGGCTGGGGAGGTTTTTGGTTTTGGGATCCGGTTGAAAATGTATCTTTGATGCCCTGGTTTTGTTTAACCGCATTGTTACATACAATAATAGTTCTAGAAAAAAGAAATATTTATCAATCTTGGACAATAATTTTATCTATTGCCACGTTTTCATTAAGTATGGGAGGAACTTTTTTAGTTAGATCTGGAATATTAAATTCTATACACACTTTTGCAAATGATCCATCCAGAGGGATTTTTATTTTATGTTTTTTATTTGCACTAGTTTTATTAGCTATATTTATATTTTTTATCTATCAAAAAAAAAATTTAAAAAATATATCTAAATCTTTTTTAGCAAGTAAAGAAACTGCAATCTTGATCAATAATTGGTTTATGATGTTTTTTCTTTCAGTTGTTTTAATTGGCACAGTATATCCAATATTTTTAGAAGTAATCAATGGATCTAAAATTTCAATCGGACCACCATTTTATCAAAAATTGATTGCACCATTCTTAATACCATTTTTACTATTTATGGCCGTAGGACCAAATTTAAAATGGATTAAAGATAATTTAAGTAAAATTAATTTTAATCAGCTTATTTTATTTGTTCTATCAATTATAATTTCATATCTATTAGTTAAATTATATGGTGTTAACTATCTATTTGCTGTTCCATTATTTGGTTTAGGTTTTTTTCTATTTTTTCTGACAGTTAGAGATCTTTCTTCTAAGGATTCAACACTATCACAAAAAATATCTCATTTTGGCTTTAGCTTATTTATTCTCAGTATTTTATTTAATGGAATTTTTGCTAAAGAATTTACATCTAACATGAAAGTGGGAGATGAAAGAGAATTTATGAACAAAACAATAAAATTTGAAAATTTAAAAATTATTGAAAAAAATAATTATAAATCTTTAGTAGCAAACTTTAATGTATCAGACAATAAAGGCAGTATAAATTTGAGTCCAGAGGTAAGAATTTATAACCAACCAAAAACTTTAACCAGTGAGGCAGACATAAACTCAACAATTTATTCAGATAATTTTTTAGTATTTAACGTTATAAAAGATGATGGTTATTATAATGTTAGATATCAGCACAAACCTTTAATGTTGTGGATTTGGTTTTCTATAATTCTCATATCTGCTGGTGGTATTTTAGGTTATTTTAAAAAAGATGATTAAAAATATAAAATTTATAATCATTATATTATTTAGTTTATTTATTTTTTTTATATTTTTAAAAGGTTTAGAAAAACCAAATAATTATTTACCAGAAAAAACTTCGAGTAAAATTGAAACAAATCTTTCAGCCAAAAAGCTTTATGATCAAAAAGAAGTTTTATTAGGAGAATTGATTAATAATAATAATTTTTCAATAATAAATATTTGGGCTTCTTGGTGTTTGCCTTGTAGAGATGAACATGTCTATTTATTAAATTTAAAAAAAACAAATAGTATAAATGTCATAGGTATCAATTATAAAGACAAAAAATCAAATGCAGTAGAATTTTTAAAAGATTTTGGAAATCCTTATTCAGAAGTTTTAACAGATCCAGATGGAACCAAATCAATAGAACTAGGAGCTTTTGGTATTCCAGAAACTTATTTAGTAAATAATAAAAACAAAGAAATAATAAAAAAATATATTGGACCCTTGAATGATGTAAAATTTAAAGAAATATTAAAAATAATAAAAAATGAAAAAAATTAAATTTATTTTATATATTTTTAGCTTTACTTTAATTTTTCTAAATAGTTTAAAAGCTGAAAATTTTGATCAGGTCGATAAGATTTCAAAAAATTTAAGATGCTTAATTTGCCAAGGCCAATCGGTTTATGATTCGCAATCTGATTTTGCATTAAGTATGAAAATATTAATTCAAAAAAAAATTAATCAAGGAAAAAGTGAAAATGAAATTTATGATTTTCTAAAAAATAAGTATGGAGATTGGATTGTTTATGATCCAGAATTAAACAAAAACACCTTTTTACTCTGGGTTATTCCTTTGATTTTGTTTGTTTTTGGCGGTATTTTAATTATTAGAAAAGTATCTATAAAGTAAGTAAGAAAAAAAATTTTTATGCGATCATTTATTAAAATTATTTTTGGTATTTTATTTATATTGATGGGTTCAGCTAATGCAGAAACCAATTCATCAGGCAATAAATGGAATTTTTATACCGGCATGTTTGATTTTAGTGATGATGGCAAAAGATCAAATCTATTTGGACTTCAACATATAAATGAAAACCTATATAGAGAAAGTTTTTTAGGAACATTACAGCCAGTTACCGGTGCATTTATTACCGCAGATAATGCGGGTTATATTTATACAGGATTTCAGATTCCTAATAAATCAGGCGCATTAACTTTTACTCCAAGTTTTACCCCAGGTTTATACAGCGAGGGTGATGGAAAAGATCTTGGTCATGTAATTGAGTTCAAAACAGAAATTCAAATTTCTTATGAATTATCTGACAACAGCGAAATTGGTATGTCTTATAATCATATATCAAATGCTAGTTTAGGAGATAAAAACCCTGGGGCAAATAGTTACCTTATAAATTTCATTAAAAAGTATTAAAAAGGATTATGAATTTAAAAGACTGCCATAATTTTGATGATTTTAGAAAATTAGCAAAAAAAAAATTACCATCCCCCATATATCACTATATTGATGGTGGAGCAGACGACGAAGTAACTTTGAACAGAAATACAGCAGCATTTAATGATTGTGACTTAATTCCAAATGTTTTGGCTGATGTTGCTAATATAGATACGTCCACAACAGTTTTAGGACAAAAAATTGATTTTCCACTTTTTCTTTCAGCAACAGCTATGCACCGTCTTTATCATCACGAAGGAGAAAGAGCTACCGCAAAGGCTGCAGAAAAAATGGGTACAATGTTTGGCATATCAACCATGGCAACTGTTAACATTGAAGAAATAGGAGCATTAACTACAGGACCAAAGTTATTTCAACTTTATATTCATAAAGACAGAGGTCTAACAGATAATTTAATAGAAAGATGCAAGCAAGCTGGATTTAATAGTATGTGCTTAACTGTTGATACGGTTGTAGCGGGAAACAGAGAAAGAGATCATAGAACTGGTTTTACAACACCTCCAAAATTAACATTATCAAGTTTATTAAGTTTTGCATTACATCCCGAATGGACCTTAAATAATGTGTTGCGTGAAAAATTTACTTTGGCAAATATTAATCATATGACTGATAAAGGAAGTAAAATTGATAAGTCAATTATGGATTATATTGATGAACAATTTGATCCATCGATGAATTGGAAGGATGCTGAATATTGTGTCAAAAAATGGAATGGCCCTTTTGCTTTAAAAGGCGTTATGTCAGTTGAAGATGCCAAACGTGCTATTGATATTGGTTGCACGGCAATAATGATTTCTAATCATGGAGGAAGACAACTAGATGGTTCTAGAGCTCCCTTCGATCAGTTGGCCGAAATAGTAGATGCTGTTGGAGATAAAATAGAAGTAATTTTAGATGGAGGAGTTAGAAGAGGAACTCATGTTCTAAAAGCTTTATCGTTAGGAGCAAAAGCATGTAGTTTTGGTAAAGGATATTTATTTGCACTAGGAGCAGCAGGACAAAAAGGTGTTGAAGCTATTTTGCAAAAAATGAAAGATGAAATTAAACGCGATATGACATTAATGGGTTGTAGATCAGTTAAAGAACTTGATAGATCAAAAGTTAAATTCAGAAATAAATAATTTTATTATTATAAAAAAATACAGATTTTTTATCTAAAAACGTTAACATTTTATTTATTTTTAACTTATTTTTTTAAAAATTTGATGTTAATCAACTAATTACAATAAATTACGAATTATAAAAAATAAAATTGTTAGTTGAATAATAATAAAATTTTTTCTATATGTTCAATCTAATTTTTTTTTACCATTAATACTTTATGAAAATTACAGAAAATATAAATAGACTTGGAACTGAAACAGCTTTCAAGGTTCTTGCGGAAGCAAAAAAATTGGAAAAAGAAGGAAAAGAAATTATTCATTTAAGTCTAGGACAACCCGACTTTAAAACACCAGGACACATAGTTGATGCTACGATTAAAGCTTTAAATGAAGGACACCACGGATATGTTTTGCCAAATGGAACTATTGAATGCAGGGAAGCAGTAAACAGAAAAATTAACAATCTGTATAATGTTGATATTAACCCAGAGAGAATAATTATTATGCCAGGCGGAAAACCGACGATGTATTATGCTATTACTATGTTTGGCGAACCGGGAGCAGAAATTATATATCCAGATCCAGGTTTTCCTATTTATGAGTCTATGATTAATTATACTGGTGCAAAAGCTGTTCCTATAAATATGTTGGAAAATGAAGACTTTTCAATCAATCCTGAAAAAATTTTATCTTTGATCAACAATAATACTAGATTGATAATTTTAAACAATCCCAACAATCCAACTGGAAGTTTTTCAGAAAAAAATAAAATTGATCAACTTGCAGAAGGTTTAAAAAAATTTCCACATGTAGCAATTTTAAGTGATGAAATTTATAGTAGACAAATCTTTGATGGTAAAAAAATGCCCACCTTTTTTAATTATCCCGATCTTTATAACAGACTAATTGTTCTTGAAGGATGGAGTAAAGCTTATTCAATGACTGGATGGCGTTTAGGGTGGAGTGTATGGCCAGAAAACCTAGTAAATCATGTGATTAAATTTTGTGTAAATAATCATTCTTGTGTTAATGCTGCTATTCAATTTGGAGGAATTGC
>Ga0208408_1000325_pt1 | contig 33346 bp, 23 predicted proteins | sample ETNtaG_4_FD_185776 | JGI IMG/M metagenome (GOLD analysis project Ga0208408, IMG submission 185776) | Marine microbial and viral communities from oxygen minimum zone, Eastern Pacific Ocean - ETNP201406SV67 (SPAdes) (version 2) | ecosystem: Environmental > Aquatic > Marine > Oceanic ... | reverse complement strand
CTTTTACCTTAGGTAGATTACCTACATCGATGTAGAATATTCTACGTTCAGGAGCACGGGACAATCTATAGATAACAAGCGAATCTTCAATCATTCTAAGTTGATTGAGTGCCTTGATTGCCTTGTGTAGGAAACCAAGAGTCATCCTCTTGTTTAAATCTTGTAGTCCAGATGGTGCATATGTAATACTATCTACTGCCATCTTGACACCTTGTGACAATGACATGTCTCCTATAGGACCAAGAACTCCACCTTTATAGAATCCTTTTGGATTGAAAAGATAGTAGTCAACAAATGTACCGTATTCAAACTCAAGAGCAGTGCCTTTAATTGCTTCTCTAGCTAAAGAGTCTTTTGGTTTTTGATCAATTTTTTGTCGGACCTTCTTGATCTTCATAGGATCAATATACCGAAGTTCCGTAATACCTTTCTTTGGATTTTCTAGGTCAATGACCTTGTGATAATAAAGTCTTCCATCAATATACCAAGATCTGACAATCTCATGTGCTCGATTGTCAAAGTTTAAAAGACGTTTGATATACTCAAATTCATCTCTAACTTTCTTTTTAATATTCATTCCAGCATCTAGATTATCTAGATTAATTTCTACTGGAGTATCATGAGCATCACTCACAATAAATTCATTTACAACTTCGTCAACTGCACTATCCACCTCAGGGTGTAGTGCCATGTCACGATAACGACGGATCATTTCATACTCGTTACGAGCTTGATTGTCCGTGTCAACATATGTTCCATAGTAACCACCTGCTGCTACGGCAATTGCCTCATCAGCATTAGGAGGGACAGGGGACTGACCCTTCTGACCCTCCTTGCGATTAATTTGGAAGCCAAATAACTGACTCATGATTACCTATTCAAATAAGTATGCTTCCAACTATTTATCAGACCACGCCAAGCGTACTTACGCCGTCACGGTTTCCACCCTGTGCAGTGAAGTAAGAATACTGCCACTCAACTGTGAATTCTTCAATCTGATCATTGCTATCATAAGCAAGATCGATAGGAGAAACGTTAGTTGGGAAGCAATGTATTAGTGTGTACTGTCTTAGGATAGCTCCACCTGCAGAAGAATCCTTCTCAAGTTGCTTAACAATTAGTTCACCCATGTAACCATCACTCTTGTTAGGTTTGAACAGAGGAGCAGAGTTATCATCGTGAGTATTGATGGTATTTGCCCATTGCTCAAAGAAGGAGCGTAGCTTGAGATCCTTATCATTGAAGAATGTTGCAGTCCAAGTATCGAAGGTTCTGTCACCTGCGATCTTAACTGTTCTTCCTCTGAAAGGAACCTCGATCACTCCCAAGTTAGAACCTGGAAGTGCTGCGGACTTGCACATTACGTTGATCAAGTCCTGCGAATCGTTTTTGTCTAGAACATCTGGGAACTTAACGTCAACCATAAACATGTTAGGTTTGACGCCTTGCCCAATATTCTGTAGAAACGAACTTACGTTATTGACTGTTGCCATTGTTTGTTACCTCGTGTTTTTTTCTCGTTATACTTTTAGATTATCTACCGACGACTTCAGCGAACGAGACACCCGTTCTTGTAGCAGTTACAGTAACTGTTACGTAGTTAATCGAGCGTGTAGGCTTGAGGTAGAGTTCAGCAACAAACTCATTTCTGTCAATGACTTCTGGAGTATTGTTGGTATCATCACAAACAACTAGAAAATCAGTTACACCTCTACGTGCCTGAACCTCAGCAAGGTAAGAACCAATAGAAGAAGAGAAACCAGAACGAGTTGTTGAATCATTCTGTTCAAATAGAACTGATTCTGCTAATGCTTTAGCTCTCTTTTCAACATTCAAGAATAAACGACGAACGTTAATTCTGTCGAATGCAGATGGAGAAGCAAGTGCAGTCTTGTCACCAAATAGGATAGGACCAGCACCAGGGAAAGCAACGATTGGGTTTACTGCACTGGTGTAAAGATCATCTCTCTGTGCCTTGTTAGGATTGAAAGCGAGTTTTACAACATTCTGTAAACCACCACGACTCACTCCTGCAGGAGAGAACCAATCATCTAGGATTGCGGAAGTAGAAACACAAAGACCAGCAACATCACCGTTTGTACCGATGTAACGATACTTGTCGTTGAATCTGTCGTATGTGTACTTAAGTCCACTGTCTTTTACAACGTAAGAACTAGAAGAAATATTATCCATGAAGGATAAAGTATTCGTTAATTGAGTTGCAGGAGATAGTGCAGCACCACCAGAGGTAGCTACTTGAGCACCAGACCAAGGAGAAACGAATGCGATACAATCCTTTCTACTATTTGCAACAGCAGCAACTGCTTGTGCCTTAGCGATTGTGTCAGTTTCGTTAGCACCGTCGCCACCCATTAGAACGAAGTCTACAGTGGTTTCTTCAGTGTCTAGGAATAGATCGTATCCTGCTTGTACTTCACCAGAAGTGTATGCATAGTCATCTGTACCACCTGATAGAGGACCACCAGCAGTAGACTTGATGTATGCAATAACCAATGGAGATGCAGCAGTAGCACCGTAAGATGCAGCAGCAGAACCAGGATCTTCGCCAAGTGTACTAAACTCAGAAGAGCTTAATCCTTGACCTGCATAAACATATGCAGAAAATTCATTAAGGTAATCTTTCCAATATGCACTAGCACCTTCAGGTGTCTTAGCATCAGAAAGTTTTGAAAGATATGTAGATCTTTCGATAATAGTGTTTGATGTTTCGTCAATAACAGCAACGTGTACTTCATCACCAGATAGGTAACGCTCAGAAGCGAAAGCACTGGTGTTAGGACGGGGAGCAATTGCTTTATATGTTAAACCAGTTGATCCGATTGGAAGTGCGTTCCAGTCAGAGTTGGTGAAAGCAGACTTAGTGAAACTGTTACCAGTTACTGCAGGAGCAGCACCTTCTTTAATACCAACAGTGTTGGCATCAATAACAACTGTAACTTCGTGGTCGTTAGCACCGTCATTAACTGTGCCACCAACTGCAAGACCATGACCTGCTTTGGTCATTTTTGCATCTGCAACTTTATCTACAATAACAACACGAAGGTTGTTACCATCGGAACCAGCGTCTCTAGCAGCAAACTTTTCAGAAGTTACACCTGCATCGAAAGCTTCTTCACTACCGATAAGGACTCCTGTTCCAGAAAGGGTTGCGTTTAGTACACCAGTTGCTGCACGAACAACTGCTAGTGTTCCACCATAACGAAGGAATTCGGATGCAACTAACCAATCGCCAGCGTTGGCCTCGGATGGTGCTCCAAAAATATCAATTAGTTCTCTTTCAGAACTTATCTGTACAATTTTGCCTACTGGTCCTTTGCGAAATGAAGAGGAAATAGCACCACGAAGGGCACTAGAACCAACTACAACCGCATTGGATAAATCACGTTCTCTAATAACAACACCAGGCGAGACTTGACTTGCCATGTTTTTTTACCTCTAGATATCAAATTTATCTAAAAGTATTTAGATATTCCATGGTCTCTACTGGGGAAACAATGCATGAACAACCTACCAGTCAGGATAAATGTCTGGTCCAAATCTAGGGACAGGATCATATGGTATGTCTGGTTTATCTTTCCTCTTTTTTCTATTTTCTAAAATTCTTTTTATAGTACAGTCTTTACACTCATAAGAATATGCTGATGGCAATCCCCTCTTAGATCTTCTAGTCATATAGAAATCTTCAATCAGATTTTTATTTTTATGACATGATCTACAAGTCCTCTCTTTAAAAAGAAGGTGTTCTAAGCTGAACTGCTCCCCAATATCCATTAGTAGTTCCACATATAGCCAACCTCTTCTTGCTTGTCTCCGTATGCCCACAGATCGCCGTCTGCGTCCACGAAGGTATCATCACCCATGCCATCGTCAATAAACCCAAAAGGAGCCATATCCTGTTCAATTTGGTTTCGTTGTTCATCGTAAATTCTCCTCCTAATATCTGTATCAGTCATTTCTTTGAAATATTCCTGCATGACTAACCATGCGAATATAACCATACACATTACGAGGTCATCATGATATCCCTCGTCTGCTTCCCATGCTTGTTTCTTTTGTACAAAGGTAGTTAGCTCTTGGAAGATCTGGAAGTCATTGAATAATAATTTATCTTCTTCAATAATAGCTTTGAGATTAGAGCAACCGATCTTCTTCACGGTTATACTCATCTTCACACCTAGTTGTGTTTTGTTTCCTGAGAACCCTTGCCCCACAACTTGACCAGCTCTACCACGCATAGCACACATAAGTACGTTAGGGTATTCAAGGTCGTAATTAAGAGTAGCAGCAATAGAATCTCCAATGTCATTTACCTCTACTAATACGTATGGATTACTATATTCTTTACATACCTGAAAAATTACCGAGGGAAACAGTACAGGTTTAATCTCATTATTTCTGTACTTTGCAACGATCTGATACGGCACAGTGGTGATATCAAACACGATGAAAGCAGAATAATCGCCACCGATTCCTCTGGCAACATCGACAGTAACAATGTATTCGTGATCCTTTTCTGCTCTCTTATAAATGTCAAGTCCTGCATTACTAGCTATGGGGTCATGGAATGGTATATTTTGGAGTTTCGATGGACTGATTAATGTATCAGCAGATCCTAAGAAGTCACATTCAAACTCTTGTGCGAACTGTCTCTTGGATGTGTTTCTTAATGTCTCTTCTTTCCACTTAGCATCTCTGCCTGGAACTTGAGACCAGTGTACTTCATTAGTTATGTAACCATTCTTACCTCTCTTAGCATCCTCCCACGTCTTGTAGAAGTGGTTCATACCATTGGGTGTAGATATGATTATGACTTTCGTGGACTTACCAGAAGTAATAGTAGGATAAACAGAAGCAAAGAATTGTTCTGCAACATGGTTCGGAACGAAAGCGAATTCGTCGAGGAAGAGGATATTGAACGACATGCCTCGGACAGCACTTGCAGACGTAGAAGCAGCCAGTATCTTTGATCCATTTTCGAGTTCGACATTACCTTTGTTCCATACTAATATTCCATGTTGCATCCACTTTGGCAAATTCTCATATGCTAATTGAAGACGACCGAGTAGTTCCCTTGCGGTAGAAGCCTTGTTAGCAAGGATACCAATATTAACACTATCGTTAAAGATAGCATAGTATAATAGATAAGCGACAACTGTAGTAGATTTGCCAGTTTGTCTAGGAAGTTTTGCAATGTTGAATCTGTTTTCATGGAAGTCACGCAAAATCTCTTTTTGAAAATCATACATGCTGAAGGGAACCAAACCCTCATCCAAGTTAATGATTTTAATATAATTCATTGCAAAATAAATTGGATCTTCTTTACACTTGATCCATTCATTAACTTGCTTTTTTGTAAATTGTATTGGGGTTCCCGCTTTCTTTAGATTGGGATTACCCAAATACACATCATTACTAGACACAACAAAACTAGTTCACTACTTAATATTTAGAGCTCTCCAAATCTGTCATTTATTCATTCTTAAAATATTTGTTAATAACATCAATTTGATCCTGATACTTGGCAATCATATTAAGTTCTTGCTCTATTGCTTCAAGAACATTTGAATGATCACCTATACCTGCAGGATTGGTGAGATAAATTTCAACATTTGCTTTATGTTTGGCAATATCTCCTTGGGCGTGTGCCAGAAGTGCCTTAATCAATGTATCTCTCATTTTAATATTCCTCAAGTGGGATGAGCCAGTCAGCGTATACTCTTCTACCTGTCTCACCATTTGAATCTATGTAGGTCTGATCAACACTCGACCAGTGTCCCAAGCGAACGCCTAATTTCACGTAAGCTCTCAAAATCTTTCTGTTTAGTGCCGCCATCGTAGCTCCAAGCATATCCTTCTTCAATCATATCTTCGTTGAGGGACACGTCTGCATCCCCAATGTATAACCACCCAAGAAGACGGCCATATTTACCGACACCACCAACAAGTTCAGTCCTAATAGTAAGCTCATCGTCACCAGCAATAGTGGATTCCAATTTCTCTTTGAGCCAGTTGGTTGCGTCGATTCCAAGTGCTTTCTCCTCTTTGTCTCTCGTTCGTTTCTCTGGTGTATCAACGCCAGCGATTCTAACTCTCTCCTTTTTATAGAGATCAAATCCCAAATCGATAAGTACATCGATAGTATCTCCGTCAAGAACTTTAACGATTTCTGTTACTCTGAAGTTGTAACAACTCTTCCGACTTGGCGGGACCATGGCACCCATAGTCAATCTCCATAAGTGTATTATTTAGCATGTGTGCATCTGCCTCTGGAGCAAAATATCCTGCACTAATAATAGCAATTGCTATAGATCCAAGAAGACCTATAGCAGCTACTACCTTCTCATTAGCACGAACTCTTTCAGTGAGCTCCTTCTGCTTCTCCAGTAATCTCTCTACCTGTGATTCTAATACCGCTATCTTCACTGATTTGCTCATTAGGATACCAAGTATCATACATCATTATGTAGTATATTGAAATCCCTACAGCAATAAGAAGGATAGCAATCATAATGTTAATTGACCAGATTACATTGCCTCCTGCACCCATTGTCATATCAGCAGCGTATGCTTGTGCTGCTAATGTAAATGATAGAAAAAGTGAAGTAACCATAATGGTCAATCTACTTAACCACCACATAATTTCATGTTTCATGATCTTGTTGCATAATCAATAAAATGAGGATGCATCCTTAAATAGGAGACATCCTCTTTGCTGTGTTGTATTGCTTCATATGAATCGACTGCGTACTCGCAGATTTCATACTTGTTATGTTGTGTGTCGTGATAACCGACAGTATAATGTCTCTGTTGAGTCAGGGGCATGATTGTTTCAATCCCATACTAATTTTATATAGTATAGCGACTAGGTATTATAACGCAACCATGTGTGGAGTTAATGACAGTGTGTTCTTTACAACATCTATAGCTGCAGGAAGACATGCATATTCTTTTCTCTGTATTGCTTTTGTCAATGTTTTAACAGTGTCGTGGGGTAGAATTTCAACCTCTGATTGCATTATAATTTCTCCACCGTCTAACTCTTCATTTACATAATGAACAGTACAACCAGTGATTTTCTCACCTGCCTCCATTGCTCTCTCTACTACATTCAATCCCTTATACTTAGGAAGTAATGATGGATGAACATTGATAATAGGAGCAGGGAAAGCAGAAGGATTTTTAATCACTCTCATGTATCCTGCAAGGATAATGAGATCTACATTCCATGCTTCAAAGAGAGAAATCATATCTTCCTCATCCTTATGATGAACATAACAATGAGGGATACCAAATTTATTTGCTCTCTTTACTGCACCACACTTTTCTTTGTTGTGAATCATAATCACAACTTCATCTTTGGCACAGCTTCGTACTATGTTCTCAAAATTAGTGCCATTACCTGAACACATGACTCCTAGTTTCATTTGCTTAAGGTTTTAATAGAACAATATCCTTGATCACATAGTTTATGCAACTTTTCTATGATGCGTTCATACTCATCCCAAATATATTCAGAACCAGTAGTCTCTTGAGATAATTTACAAGCAGTTACCAGACGAGCAACATCATCCTCGTTAAGTCTCATAGTGCTATTAAACAACTATGAATAATTATAGGTGCGATTTTTAATTTTACACCAATATGTCAAGATTTCAAGTCATTTCATAAGCATGACTAAAAGGTCTTATCCCTCGTCTCTTTTCGTGCCTCTCTTGAAGCTCTTTGATCTTTTCTATATTATCTTGTTTTCTTTTTAATTCGTCTACCTTTTTCTGAACTTCTTCCAGTTCCTTTTGGATATCCATTGTAGTTTAAAATGCTTCACTTATGACCTCCCCACCAAAAGCTACACGGTGAGTTGTGGATCTAAGTGCATTTATTTATACACTTTATGCCTCTATAACACTATTAGTTACACCATGTCTTTGGTATGCAGATGGTGTTCTTGTAGTGTTATCAGTGTTTCTTGCCTGAAATGTACCAGGAGTTCTTGCGGAATTATTAGGATTTCTTGCAACGTAATCATCATTCCAATTCTTATATGTAACTGTTGCCCAACCTTCAGTACCAGAAAACTGGTTGACAGTTGTACTGCCAGGTTGAGGATCTACTGGATCGCAATCATTATCGTTTTTTACGTATGCCATTAGCGTTTACCTCCACTCATTTGTTTTAGCATTTTTTGTAGCTCTGCTGTAGAACCTACAAACATAGCATTGTTGGTGACTTTAGATGGACCTTTTGTTTCTGCATCTAAATCCTTCATCTTCTTATGTAGATCAGCAAGTTTATCTGTCATGTCTGCGACATGCTTCATTGCCGCTACAGCGACTTCATACGCTCTAGGGTGCCCTGACTCCTGTGCAACCTCTAACGCCCCTTGTACCGCCTCCTGACCCTTGTCTATGAGACTGTACAATTCACCACGAGTATATTCGTAGTCTTTTGTCTGGTCATCCGCTTTAAGTTTAGGAGCAGATGGTTTGGATGGAGTCTCAACATCAACACTGATGTTTAGCATCTCCTCCATGTTTTCTTCTAGGCTACTCATAATATATCAATCCCCTCATTAAATCCAAAGTCATCACCAGCATCTAATATAGCTGTATCAGCAGCATCTATATTACCATCTGCATTAATATCAGTCTTGGCAACTGGTGTGTATGTTCTTGTAATAGCTCTACGGTTGACTGCAAGATCACCAAGTGTTTCATGGATGATTGCTTTCTTAATAATATCTGATGTGTTATAAGGACCGTATAGATAAGACTTCATTGTAAAGTTTAGAGTATAGATGATATATCTACGTTCATAGAAACTATCGTCCCACTCATCTTCATAACTAACATTGTTCAGAACAACAGCAATATCACGCTTCTCATTCATATCAGGAATCATGTTAAGTGTGATAGAGAACGATGGTTGAAAGTACGGCAATATTTGCTCAGTAATTTGTAATGCATCGTCTTGTGACTTTGCAATAACTCCTAGTTCAAAACTTAGGTTATAAGGAACAGGAACATATTGTACTTTTACCTCAGTACCATTACCATCAATGATAGTTTTGTATTTTTGAATAGGAGATGTTTTACGAGTAGAATCGTAATCGATACTTGTCATCTCAAAATAGAGACGTGGTAAAGTGATTGCTACTTTTCTGTTAGATGCGTTCTCTTCTAATCTAACAATAAATTTTTGCTTAGGACCATATGCCAATGGTACTTTTAATTCTTCTAGAACATCACCAGTGCTAGGATCTGTACTCTTCATTGTAATATTATTAAAGAGCGTACCGAACGCCACAATGTTCTTACGAACAATTTGATTGTAAAAATGTGATCCTAACATTAGATACTACCTGTAAAATTACCAAACTCACCAAATGGATTTTTCTCAGTCCAATCCACAATGTTATCAGCATCATTTTCGATCTCTCTATTTTGATCGTAACTGCTGTTGACGTTATTTAGAGTGTCAAATGTTTCAGGACTCCACTTAGCACCTGAGGTTAGACCTGTTACTACCTCGTCAGTTGTGAATGTTCCTGTTCTATTGATAACTGAGAGAGATCTAGTTGCACTATCCCATGCCTTGACTTCTGCTCTATTATCCTTAGGTGAGTAATCAATAGTAACAGTAGGAGCAGATGTGTATCCAGAACCTCCAGCAGTAATAGTCACAGCATTGACAATACCAGTAGCACTAACAGTTGCAGTAGCAGTTGCACCTGTACCACCTCCTCCTGTGATAGTAACTGTTGGTGGTGTAGCTACTTTATAATGTGCTCCACCATCTGAAATTGTAACACCTGATACAGCATCTCCTGTAATAGCAGATGTTGCCTTTGCTAAGAACTCATCTCCAGCAACTTCCTCACCTACAGTGAAGTCTCCTGTACCACCAGGATCCATTACTAGTTTGATAGAATTATCAAAGAGTTGTTCTACTACATCAATCTCTGCAACACCAGTATCAAAGTCATCACTACCAACCTCATAGATCTCAGCAGTGATAGCATAGAATTGAATCTTACCAAACTGATAGAATGGTTCTTCTTTTCCTACAAATTTAATTTCGTAAATATCTTGTGTTAATGGGAAGTACAATAAGTCTCCCTCATTAGGTCTGCTATCAACTTCCAGTGTAGGATTATGATCAGCTACCTCTTCATCCCATCTTCTAGTAGATACACGGAAGATGATCTCATCTGTAATTCTTAAACCGAACTTAGATATAAATTCAGCATTGTCACCAAAACCCATAACGTTCTGTAACAGCATCTCAACTTGGAATTGTTCTTGATACTTAGTGTATCTAACTTCATCCAGAGTGCTGTCTTTTAGGACTATCTTGGGGATATAGTAAATATCTGTACCAAACAGTTTGATTTGCTCATCCACAAGATCCTGAACGAGACCTTGTTCGCCACTGTGACCTTGATAGTAAGTTGGAAAATAGGAACTGGTAGGCATTTTATCCGATCATATCCATTGGTGGAATTGCATACTTACTGAGAACTTCGCCTTCGATTTTCTCAATTTCTGCTATAGCGTCTGTATATAGTTCTCTACCATTAAGTGTTACACCACCAGGTAGCTGTACATTGTTATATTTGATTAAGTTCTGACCCCACTGCTTTTTCAACAATGAAGTAGCATACCTTTTAACAAAGAAATCATTGTACATTTCAGTTGCATCTGTAGGATCAATCATACGATGAGCCTCTATCAATAGATTCTGTCCTTCTTGTAGGAAGTCTTTGTCTATATCAAGATACAAACGATCACGACGCTGAGTATATCTAAACTGCTGGAATGAACCATTGTTTAAAACCATATCTAGAGTCTCTAGATATTGCTTGGTCATATAGTAGTTTAAGATATCAAGGGATCCAAAAGCATATAGATCATTTAAGAACATTCTATATTCAATACCAAATAAGTTAGAACGAATAGAGTTACCTACCATTCCAAAAACCCTAGTGATACCAGTTACATGAGCTGGTATAGGTATATAATTTGTAGCTTCATCCCAACTTGTAGTTACTGCTCCTTCAACTTTAGTTGTAGTTACATTTGCTGCAAGACGAGTTTTATCATCTGCAGTTATCTCATGTACGAGATAACATCTCTCCATTCCGTTATAACAGTTCTCCTGAAAGAACTGAAACGTGTCGTCAATTACATTGTTTACTTGCTCATCATCTACATTAACTTGCAAGACAGGTTCACCTAATTGCCTTTTAGCATATGTAATTAATTCTGATTTTGAACTTGGAGATGCCATTTCACACAATAATCCCTTCTTTTATATTTAGGGATTATTCTGCTGGTGCCTCTACAGGGGGTGCTTGAGGTGCTTCTGCTGGTGCTTCTCCTTCTCCAGTAAGCAATCCAATAGTCTCTAGACCACCTGAAAGTTTAATCTTATATTCTTTTGCTTTAGCTAGGTTTTCCTCTAGTTCACGAATCTGCTTATCTGTAGTAGCAATTTGCTCTTCAAAATTCTTTTTGAGTTGTTCGGGATCCATGGTCATTGTTATCAAATATGATAGTGTATACTGTATTTATATGTTGATAGAAGCCTTAAATGAATACCTATCATCCACAACTACAGATGGCATAAAATTCATAGAGACAGAAATCCTACCATCTTTTTGATTATCAGAATACCCATGTGTAAGGTTAGATGGCCAGAGCATCAACTCTCCTTCGTTAGGTAACATAATAACGTCACAGTTATATTTTCCTAGTGTGTTTTTATCTACCTGTAATGAGATAGATGCACTTGATGAATGAGATGCACTATCTGGATGTCTAAAGAATAATGGAGCATGTCCTTCTTCATGTGCAAGATAATATGTTCCTGAGACATATGCATTGGTATGGAAATGTGGATATTGTTCACCACCCATATCACATAGATTTATCCAGCTGGCAACGACGATCATTTTTTCTGGAACTTCATATCCCATATTTTCAACAAAAATTTTGCATTGATCTTCACACCATTCTTTAAATGATGTCATCTCTTCTCTGTGTAGAAACGATCTACCAGAATTATTATCATAGTGGTGTAATTTTTCACACATTGTATTTGTGTCCATATTTTCACCCATCATTATATCAATGATTTGTTTTTTCAAATCGGAATGATTTGGGTAATCTTCTCTACCAATAGCTTTGGGGAAGATATCAATTAAGTTCATGTTTCTTTAATATAAAAATATTTACTCCATTCCACCAAGAATTTATGTCTTCAATTTCACCAGTAAGAATACTTCTTTCATACAAAACTGTAAGATTATTCTCTTCAATAAAATCTTTTGTCGATGTCAATACACCATCAAGGTTTGCATCATCAACCACTAATATAAATTCATTCTCTGTATATTGAAGAATGTGATTTAAGCAACTCCTCTGTACATTCAATTCATGATCTGCATCATAAAAAATAGTATTTACTTTTTGATCTAAATTTTCTTCTGTAGCTTCACGGATATCACCATTTAAAATTGCAATGTTGCTGTTGTCTGTCCATACAGATTTTACATTCTCAATGAAAGTTTCAATAGATCCTTCTTCATCATCCCATGGAATGTCTTCTCTGATTGGTTTGATATCTACATCACGCCAATGATCTGCTGCATAAGCAGTAATATCATTACCTTGAATTGCTGCACAGAATGTGCTGCCATTAAACACACCAATTTCTAGATACTTTGTATCCTCGTAAGAACAGAGATTGTTGAGGAAGTGCCTTACCTTATCAGAAGTTAGACCCTGAATGTCGTGATCAAATTTTGACTTCCCTTCAATAGCTTTATCAATGGAGTCTAAACATCTGGTTACAAATGGGTGACATACTCTCTCTTGTTTTTTAAGATGTGCTTCAACAACTGTATCGCAATAATTACATTCCCAGCAATCAAACTTACAATTTTTAATTTTATCTCTCCACATATCAATGGGACGATCTTTCATATTAAGATCTTCCATGTATACATTCATACGTGGGAAGAGAATTTCATCACCATCATTCCATTTTTTAATGATGTCCATAGACTCCATTAATCTGATAGCACTTTCTCTACCATGCATTTTAAATACATCAATACCTAGATCAAGAAACTCTTGCCAGTCTTCTCTCCATGGCGGAATGTTTGCTGCTTTAAGAGATGCTGATGATTCTGTTACATCCCAAGTAGAACAAGATACTCTACTAATCTCATCATTAAAATACTGAGGACCATCAGTTCTAGTACAATTAAACTGATAGTGTTCTGGCATGATAGGACATCCACCCCAACAATTTTCATTAGCTAGTAATGATAATTTTACTGGTTTACCAATAGAAGCACAATATTCTTTTGCTACGATAACTCTATCAAGAGCATCCCTATCCCTCATCAAATCTCTATCAAGATTCACATAATGGAATCCTGCTCTAGCACAAGCAACAATTTCATTTGCTTTTGTAACTTCTCTAAGAATTGTATTTTTAATAAACAGTTCAGGAAATTCTTTTTGAATTTGACCTGAAGAAACCCATGTTGTATGAGGTAGCGTTACAATACGAACACCCTTATCATACAAAGGTTTAAAATTTTCTATCCATAAATTTAGGTTTTCCTGATCTGGTCTAATCCATATATTATTAAATGTAGCTGATAAGGGAATGCCAGTTTCTTGAGAAATAAATATTGCATTTCTTGTAGTTCCTGCAATAGGATCAACCGTAAAAATATCACCCATCGCATCCTGACTAAAAGGAGGAATGCGACAAGTAAAATAAAGATCGTAAATTAAATGTTTATGCTCAATGAGGAATGGTATAAAAGTTTCCTCAGCAAATTTTTTATTGATCTTCGGGTTGATCGGCAGACTGAAGACGCTTGTCATTGAGTTGGTCACGGATTTGATCTAGGAGTGGGATGTTGAGGTTGTGTTCTACACCATGGAATGTAGGAACTTGAACGTTAGGAGATTCTGCATATGCTTGGAAATACTTTTCTGTTCTTCCCTGAATCTTGTCCATAGAAATTTTCATCAAACAAGCATACTGAGATGCAACATCAAGAATACCAACTTGATCTTCTTCTTTCATCATAGCAATAGAATCCATGTTGCCAATACCGACTCTACCATTTGCCATAATATCTAAAGCAGCTTGTTTACCAAGTCTTGCAATCCAATACTTTCTTTCATCTTCTTCATCCCATTCAACTGAATCTAATAGATCTTGTTTTGTTAGACCTTTGTCTTTAATATAATCTAAGAAAACTTGAAGTTCATATTCTGCTTGACCCTTTCTTCTATTCCACATTTCTTTATCGAGTTCAGCAAACTCAACTTCAGCTGCAGCAAATTCAATATCAAACTCATCTCCATCTTCTTCTTGGAGTTTTTTCAAAGTAGCTTTATCACGACGTAAACGAATGTCTCCCTTCTTTTCATCAAGGAGCATTTTTTCATATTGATGTGATCTGTTTTCGATTTCTAGTAGAACTTGTTTTAGCTGTCGATCTTCTGTGACATGTGATTTGATCACATAGTCTAAAATTTGATTCTTCGACATACCAAGAGATACTCTTACAGCAATATCTCTAATTTCTTTATCTGTAATTACACCCATAATAAATCAAAAAATAATGATTAGAACTTAATACCAGGAATTACCTCTTCTCTAATAAATACACCCTGTTCGTTTTGGGTGTATTTATTTTCTTCTTTTGCCTGTTGTTCTGGCATTGGAAGACCAAGGTAGTTCTCATATAATCTATTTATCTGCCTAACAGAAGTGCAATCTGAAAACGTTTTCTTTAATCCTGTAGACGCAATGTAGAGTGCTTTTACATTTCTGTTGTAAGCATTTCTTTTTTCTTGAATTTTTGTTTTTAAATCAGATGTAGAAGAACCTTTAGCATCTGCTAGTTCTCTAAGAATATAATCGTTATCATTATCTACATCATCATTTTGATAATCCCAAGTCTTTTTCTCTAATGAAGTAGCACCTTCATCTAGAGATAAGAACCTTTGTTCATAGGTTTGCTCAATAATTAATTTTGCTAAGAACTTCATAGTTCTTAGAATAGTATCGTATCTTTTTTGTGTAACAGGAACTGCTACTTTAGATCCTTCAGGTGCCATATCGGCATAAGATAGATTATCAAAATCTGCCTCATTTTTAAAATCATCAGCAGGAACTTTAATGGTAGAACGAATATCACCAAGACTTCTCATACCAAATACTGCCATCTCTTTATCCATCTCGACAAATCTGTCTGATAAAGAATTTATACCATTTACGTCTTCAGAATCCAACGAGAAAACATACCAATCAAGAACAGAGTTGATTGGTTGGTATGTAAGTAATTTTGTTAGATCGGGGAGTTTACCAACGAAATATCTTTTAGTCATGCTTATACTCCTGTGTAACCGCTAGCTAGTGTACCATATTCAATAGCAGCACCTGATGCTCTTCCAGGTGTTCCCTGAGAGTTAAGACTGCCGTTCCATCCAAATGAGTGTGTGGAGAAATTTATTTGACCACCAGTATTGTTCTGATTACCATCATACATACCGTTCATAAGTCCATGAGTCATTCCAGTATGGAATGTTTCTTCACCAGTAGTTCCTGGTTTACCAACAGATCCTAGGTTAGAACCAGTAGTGTCATCTCTTCTTGAAAGTGCAGCGTTGGTTTGGTAACCACCTGCAGTGTTCCAATAAGAGAAACCAAGACGTGTGTTACAAGTCTTGTTAGTTCCATCAGTGCCAGGAGCAGAACTCCAACCAGACCACGATTGAGTTGACCAGTCAAAGCTGTATCCATTACCACCTTGCTTATACCAACCTTTAGTCTCACCATAACCACATGCAGGGTTGTCACCACCAGTAGATCCACTACCACTAACAGTTGTTACACTGTCATTGGTTAAGTCATATCTATCTGGGTTGTTATTGTTATTTCCACAAACATATGCATATTTAAAGTCTCTCTTCATAACAGAAGTTCTGTTTCTAGAAGTAGACATTGACTGTCCAGCACCAGTGTTGGACTCAGTGGACATGCTGAAAGTAGAAACATAGTTACCAGTGGAATTCCAACCGTTTGCTGTGCAGAAAACATATGCTCTCATAGCAGAGTTTTGAGCACCTGCGGTATACGCATCAGACTGATCTAGTCTGTCGCCAATGTTAGCGTTACTAAGCGTAGCATGTGTACAACGGTTGATGTTTCTCCATGCAGAACCACCTCGGTAACCTGCTGCTGGATATCCTCTAGTAATATTAAAACCTTCGGCAAACGCAACAATGTTTTCCCAATAAGCGTTAGTACCATCTGATTTTAGAGAAGCACCAACAGTGCTATTCTCATTTCCATCAGGATATTGTGCTGGTAATGTTGAAAATGGTTGTCCATTAACAAGCAAGTCATTGTTGCCGATATCGATATCACCACCAAAGGTACATGAACCATCCGTATTCAACGAAATGTTGGGATTGGTTGAACTACCTGCGGCGGTATATTTAAGTTGATCTACTCTTAATTCTGATGCCATGGATATTAGGATCTCCTTCCGTATTATTTAGACAATGTTCCAGCTACCGCCATCAGCAATTGTAATCGCAATATTGTTATTTATAGTAATGGGACCAAAACTACCACAATTTGTTCCGTTGGGAACAGTAATGTTCTCAGCAACAACTTGACTGTTAGATTTGAATATACCGTAAGAGTCAATCCACTGTCTTACGCCGTTAGCGTAAAGAACACTTGTATTTGCTTGGTTAACAAAAGTTTGACCTTCAATGTTTGCAGTTCCAAGAACATGTAAGTCATATGTAGGATCTTGCTTCTTAACACCAACTTTAGATAATCTATAGATGTCATTGCCATTAGAAGCTTCTGTCCATCTAGATGTTACGAACTCTTGGTTGTTCTGGAAGAATTGACCATCGATGTTCATATCTCCATTGACATTCAACCTGTATGATCTTACCTGATTATTGGTTGGGTCAGTTCCAGATATTGATGATGTATAGATACCAACTCGATGGTCACCTCTTACATAAATTGCGGGTGTTCCATCCCATGAAGAATTACCAGCAGCTGTAGATGGTGTTATCTCAAACGCATTACTATGACCCCATTGGTTACCAATTCTAAAGTTTCTTTCTGATGAAGAACCTAAGAACTGGATACCAGCACCAGAGTTATCATTTGCGGTATCAAGAGTAACGTAATTTCTAAATCTAGATTGTCCGTTAACATCTAACTTGTAGCTAGTGCTTGGACCTGTTGTGTTAATACCAACCGTACCAGATGGAACAATGGTCATTGCCTCAGTTCCAACAGTGATTGGAACCTCATCACCACTTGTACCAGGATCAACCATGAACGCTAATCGTCCATAAGAAGACCAGAGTGCCATTCTCTCAGAACTTCTGTGGTCATAAAGTAGACCACCTCTTACCTTATCTTGCCATGTAAATGACACACCAAACTGAGTATCACTACCACCAGAACCATCTACCCAGTTACCATTGAACTGACCAAAGTCCATACGATGATCATCATCATAACTATCAAAGTTGGAAGTTCTCATTCTCAACTTAACGTATGACTGACCAGCACGGTTAGTAAATACAGTCTCACCAATACCAATCTTATTCTCAGAAGCATCAACGAACAATGTATTGCTATCAACGTTAAGGTCAGCGTTGATAGTTGTTGTATTATTAACAGTTGCTGTTCCACTAACAGTAAGGTTAGAACCTGCACCAGTTAGGACAAGCGAACCAGTCATGGTGTCGCCAGTCTTAAGAACGTTGAGTGATGCTGCACCAGTTAAGTTTGCAGTAATTGTTCCAGCAGAGAAGTTACCAGAACCATCACGTTGTACTGCATAGCTAGCAAGGTTAGCACTACTAAATTGGATGTTACCTTCGTTCCATGCTTTTTGACCATTGATAGTAAATGCATCAGCATTTAAAACTGTTAATGCTAATGTACCAGAACCTGCTGAAGCATTACCACCAGCAGCTTCTAATTTAGCTGTATAGTGAGCATCTCCACCAGAAACTAATTGAGAAGATCTGAAGTAGATTGCAGGATTGGATGACTGACCATCAACTCTTCCAAGTTTTAGTTCACCAGATCCAGCATTATTAACAATCTTACCAACATCTACTGTGTTACCATCTTCTAGAGTAAAGTCATCAAATGGTTGTCTGTTAGATGCACTACCAGCAGTAATAGCACCAACAAAGTTACCAGAATTAAGTCTACCAATTAGAATTGTGTAATCATTAAAGTTGTCTGCAGTGTCATCGTTTGTTACAACACTATCAATAATAAAGCTACCGACTGCCTGTGCGTTAGAGTTGTATAGGTTAATTGGATTACCTGGAGCAAATACACCAGTAGCAGATGTATCAAGTATAACTCCAGAGAAGTAGATCCTGAACTTAGGATCACCAAGGAATCCTTTAACAGTTACGTTATCTCTAAAGTTAGTTGCACTAACAAATCTTGGAAGTCTGTTATCAGATAGAGTTCCAGAGTTAATGTTTAAAGCATTCTGATACCAAGTACCTTCTTTGTTATCAAGTTTGTCAGCATCAAGACCTGAATCTAGACCATCGTTTAATCCTGTCCAGACCTTTGCCCATGTACCGAAAGAACTAACACCAGTTCCAGAACCTCGGATCCACATGTTGTCATTATCACTGAATGCAAGTTGTCTTACACCACCAAATCCAGCATCGAAACCAGTACCACCAGCTCTGAAGGTTACCGTCATATTTCTGGTACCACCATCACTTAGTCCATTAGCACTGTTAAAGATTGTGTTAGAAACAATACCAGAACTGAAGTTGTTAGGGGCAGGAGAAGATGATGGGTTGTTAGTACCTGTAAGAACACGAATAGTGTTACCTGCTGTACCAGATATTGCAATGTTGTAAGTTCCAGATAGTCTATCAGAAGATAGAGTACCAGCACTCTGGTTACTAGAGTTTAGATAGAAGGAACCTTGTACACCGTCAAGTAAGTCAGCGTCAAGACCACTATCTGCACCAGTCTTAAGTTCAACAGAACCGTTACCTGCCTGACCGATATTGAACTGTGCTTTCTTATATCTAGAAACACCAATCTCACCATAAAGGTCAGCAGAAATTGTTAAATCTGTAACTCTCTTAACGTCAATAGATGCGTTTGCATACTGTCTATTAACAGTAGAAATTTTTGCTTCTAGAACAAGAGAAGATCCACCACCAATAGCACCAGGAGCAGTTGTAACTGTAAAGTCTGCACTGTATCCAACACCACCATCAGTAACTGTTAGTTCTGTAACAACATTGTTGGCAACAACTATATTAACTTTAAGTCCAGTACCAGCACCACCTGTTAGTGATACATCGAAGTATTGACCATTAGTATATCCAGTACCACCATTTGCAATAATTACAGCATCAACAAAGTTACCCTGAGTAAATGTTGATTCAAATGTCAGAGGTGATGCACCACGCTCAAACTCAATGATTGTTCCTAAAGGAATAGTTGCATTGACTGGATTGTTTAGAGAGATCGTAGTTAGACCTGCAGCAGTAATAACTCCAGTAATATTTGTATTAGATTGAACACCACTTACAGAGTTCTTGACTTCGTGACCGATAAGAACATCAGAGTTAGTTGTGAAGATCATCTGAGATGATCCTGTAGTACACTGAGAATTTAATCTTGCAAAGTATCTGCTTTCTGCACCCTTAATTGATTGCATTGCTAGTGCAAAGTTAGAATCACCTCTTAAGAATGTGAAGGAGTTTGCAGCTCCACCAAGTGCAAGTCTGTCTGTTTCAATAACACCAGATGTGATATCAGAAGCAGCAATTTGATTAGATGATAGAGATACCCAGTTGTTAACATCAAAGGATGAAGTATTAACAACTCTAGTAATATTAACTGTTGTAGCAGTAGGTGTTGTACTATCATCAAATGTATCAGTATCTTCAATCTTGATATTGTTGACGATATCACCATATAATCTGCTTTCAATTAAAGCAGTACCAACTGCTTGTGTACCAGCACCAGTAGGAGCAGCAAATGTTATAGTAGGAGCAGTAGTATATCCTTTACCACCTTTAAATCCACCAAATTCATTAATAGTTACAGTAACAACTTGACCATTTGCAATCGTACAAGTTGCCGATGCAGCTACTGCACCTGCTTCTGGATTACCACCAGCAAATGTAATTACAGGAGCAACAGTATATCCAGAACCACCGTTGCTGACGTTGATCTGATAGACAACCCCTTTTCTGTATTCTGTAGATTGAATACGTCCAGTAGTTAAGCTACCAGTAAAGATATCTCCAATGGTAAATGCTAAAGCAGCATCTGGGTTAAATCCAAGGAACAAACTATCAGTATCATTGTTTAGAATGAATGATGTTGATGTATCCTGTTGGATTGCGATGTCACCAGCAAGTGCTCCTTCTAGAGAAGTTCTTTCTGCTTGATCTGCAACAGTGAATACACTGAATGGTCTTAATGCTGGAATCTGATCAACAGATATCTTACCTGAGTCTGTTAATTCAACCAATGCTCTAGGAACAGCGTTCGTAGAGTATGGTTTGTTAATGAAAGGTCCAAGGTTGTTAGTGATATAATCTCTAACTGCCTTCTGTGTAGGTAGCTTAGAGTCACTAGCGTTAGCACCACCAAGTGTGTTTGATGCATCAAATCCAGTAACAACAACGTCACCACCTTTTAGTTTCAAGAATTCAACTTCAGAAATTGTAACCGTACCAGTAAAGGTAATGTTACCAGTTCTGTTCTCAATTCTAGCGAATGTACCAACCTTGAAGTCTCCAAGTTCGTCAGTACCAGAAACATAAACACGACCGTAGTTTTCCGATACCTGTTCGTATGCTTCAATCTTAGTACCACCGTTCTCAGGTAGAGCAAGGTAGTTAGTACCAGATCCAGCAAATTCCCAAGTGTGTGATGAGGAGTTACAAATAGATGGTCTGTGTAAGTTGATAGTCTTACCAGATAGGACACTGGTAGATACTGCTTGACCAGTAGCTATATCTGTAAGATCCATGGCACCACCAGTACCATCATCAATGGTTAACTGAGCAGAGAAAGGAGGACCAACTGTTACTGCTGAAACAGTATCAACAAAGTATTCAATGTCAGTATTAGTATTGGTATAACCATCAATCTTAACAACATAGTGCTCTAGTGGTTCTCTTCCTAATCCACTAACTGTAAGAATTGTTCTACCAGTAGGTGTAGAAGATACGTTAGAGACAGTTGCAATATCAAATACGTATGGTGTTGCACTGAAACCTCTTGCTCTCAGTGCGAATGTACCGAAGTTAGTAGCAGAGTTCGTGATAGATGCATAACCACCAGACTCAGCAAGAACACCATCAGCACAGAAGATAACGAACACAGACACCAACTGAACATAACCGTCATTGATAATCTTATAACCAATACCACCAAAGGATACAATCGTGAATGCAGATGCAACCATCGACTTACCCTGATTAGGGAAGGATGCAGATCCATCTAATTCAAGACCAGGGAAAGGACAGTTAGGTTGCTTAACCTTAGCACCGTCAACTAGAGCACCACTACCACCTAAGAATGAGATAACAGAAGAGTTCTGAGTATATGGAGATGCCTCAATGATTGGATATTCATCAAAGTCACCACGGATTGCAACTCTCTGGTTGTTAGCATCAGTGAGATAATTATCTGAATATGAAATAATTTGTGCAGTATCATATAAAGCGTTACTAGTTCTAGTTGTCGCACCTGCAAGAACTGTTCCATCTAGAATATCTTCAAAGAGACTCATTGATGTATCAATAGAAGATTCAACGTTAGCACATTGGCTAAGTGTTCCAGTGCTGTATATCAATACAGAATTAGTACCTGATCTAATAAATGTGTGTGCAGATCTTGGTAAATGCTTAAGGGCATTAGATGTAGCAGATACAAATGTATGTGCAGATTGTGGAATAAATTGAACTCCGTCAGTTACAGCACTTACAAATGTATGTGGATATCCACCACCAGATACTATTGCGTTTGTAGCAGCAGCAGTCCATGTGTGAGAATATCCACTACCACTCAATAGACCGTTAGTTGTGGCAGATACGAATGTATGAGCAGAATTAACACTAATAGCACCCTGTCCACCGTTAACATTTATAGTAACAGTAGTGGCAGTTCTAGCAGTAATTGGTAGAGCAGCATCATATGCATAATCAGCACCGCTTCCAGTAGATGCTCCAGATGCACGAGGATATGAACTCTGACTATTTGAAGATGCTACACCAACGTTAACAGTAATTGTTGTTGCTCCCACTGCTGTAATAGCAATGTTCTGACCAGAAACAGGGTCAGTAGCACGAGGATAAGCATGGTTTGATCCATTGTTATCAGCATCACAAGTAAATGTAACAGCACCATTTGCGATCTGAACAGTGTTACTTGTTGTCAAACTATGAGATCCAATCTCCAATACCATATCACCCGTTGTTGGGTTATATGTTGTACCTGTAGCTGCTGTAACAGCACTTCCAGCATTAGGAGTAATTCCTCCAGCAGCACCAGTTACAAATGTATGGGTTCCAACAGCAGCAGGACATTCAAAAGTTAATGAATTTGCAGCAAGTTTAATACTTTCTCCAACTTGTAATGCATGGTTACCAATGGTGAGTTCCATGTCACCACTTGTAGTATTATAAGTTGCATTTGTTACTGTGTGATTAACAGTAGGTGATGGACCAACATTGAGAGTAATTGTTCCTGTTCCAATAGCAGTAATTGGTACTGCCTGATCATATGCTCTGTCACGTTTAGCTTTAACACCATTAGCAGTAGCAGAAACGAATGTATGAGTAGTTACGTTAGTTGAAGGAATTATTGCTAATACTTGAATAGCAATTGAGTCTGTATTTGGTACTGCTGTAACTTTTACATACTTACCGCTTATTGGGTCAGTTGATCTTGGATATGTGTGTTGCGTACCATTACCATCTGCAGCACAAGTGAATGTTAGAGAATCATCATCTAACTTAATCCAGTCTCCAACCTTTATTCCATGAGCAGGAATACTGAGTCCTAATACACCTGTTGTTGGATCATAAGCAGCATCAGTTGCTGTATAATTATCAATTATATTTCGAGGATAAGTATGCGTAGTAGCACCACCATCCATAGCACAAGTGAAGGTTAATGAATCCGTTGCAATCTTAACACCTTCTCCAACAGATAAAGTGTGAGCACCTATTGTTAATAATAAATCTCCAGTAGCAGGATCATAAGTTGCACCAGTTACCTGATGATTAACTAGAGGTGAAGCACCTACATTAACTGTAACATTTCCAGTTTGTCTTTGAATACCATTAGAAGATGCACTTACAAAAGTATGTGCTCCTGTGTAAGAAGATGGACCAGTGTTAATTTCAAATGTGTCAGTGGTTACGTTACTGATTGCTACCCATCTACCACTTAAATTATCAAAGTTATTACGAGGATATGTTTTGTTTGTTGATCCACTATCTAAAACACAATTAAATGTCAAAGAATCATCAGCAATCTTTACATAATCTCCATTAGCGAAATTATGTCCAGCACTCGTTATAACTAAACTTCCTGTAGTTGGTGTATAAACAGCATTGGTAGCTGTATGCTGAGTAGAAGCAACATTTGTAATACTTAAAGATTCGCCTGAAGCAGGATCAGATGAACGTGGATATGTATGAAGAGTAGAATTATTATCTTTATCACAAGTAAATGATAGAGCTCCATTTGCAATTACAATACCTTTATCAACTGCAAGACCATGCTGCCCAAGGGCAAGAACCATATCACCAGTTGATGCATTATAAGTTGCGTTAGTTGGGGTAAAGTTTTTATTTGCAGGAGAAACACCAACGTTTAATGTAACAGTTGTATCTGATACACTGTCAATAGGTATAGATCTTCCTGAAAATGGGTCGTGACCTGCTCTTGGATATGTTTTAGTAACACTATCTCCATCCATCGTACATGTGAACGATAGACTGTCGTTATCAAGTACAACACCTTCTCCAACACCAAGTCCATGACCACTTCCAATTGTTAAAACTAATGCACCTGTAGCTGGATCGTATGTAGCATCTGATGGAGTCCATTGAGCATCAGCACCTGTAGCACCAATATTAATTGTAAATGAAGATGCAGTTGTTGATGTAACTGCGATAGAATTTCCGTATGCTGGTTGACCTACCTGTGGATACTTATGCTCTGTAGCATTTCCATCCATAGCACAAGTAAACACCATTGACTCTGGTGCAATTTTAACACTGTTACTAGTAGTAACACTATGACCAGTTACGGTCATTGTAAGATCACCATTAACAGGGTTGTAGGTTACTGCTGATGGTGTATGCTGTGCTGTAGGAGCTCCTGCATTTGAATCTGGAAGAATATTCCAATCTTCAACTTTAGGATAAGCAGAAGTTAATACAGTAGGATTGTATACAATAATAGTTCCATCTGCTACTGCACTAATAAATGTATGAGATGAACCAGAAGCAGCACCTGCATTACCAACGTTAGTGGAAACTGTAGTTGTACCACCTGCAGATGCAACTTGTGTAATTTCAAAACTCTTTCCATAAGTAGGATCAGTTCTTGAAGGACCAGGATGCTGACCAGTTACACTGTTATAAGTACACTCCCAATTTAAAGCATCTTCTTTGAATGCAATTCTATCTCCTACACTAGGAGCAATAAGAGGATCAGGGAAAAGTACCTCTAATGCACCAGTAGAAGGATTGTATGTTGCGTTAGTTGGAGTTAGATCGACATATGTTCCATCTGTCCAGTTACGCATTGCTGCGATAGCATATGTTTTAGCTCTCTGGTATGCATAAATTGTTTCTGCTTTTTGTGCCTCAGGAATACCAGTTAAAGCAGTTTGTGTGAAATATTCTTCAGCAGCTATAACAATATTTTCGTTACCACCTAATACCAAATCTTTTGCTAGATTGCTTAGAGTAATACGAAGATCTCTCTTACATTTTCTTTCGTTTGTATTGTTAAGTGCAAATAATGGGAACTGACCTAATGTATCACGTAAAGCTTGATCAGCAATTAAATACTTATTCCTTTCAATTAAGTATGCAGCATCTAGAAATGTTGCACTTTGGTTCTTTGTAATAACATCTACCCAAAGATATGTTAAAGTATCAATTGCAGATTTAACATCAGCACAAACAGGATTTCCTGCAGTTGTGTTGATAATTGTACTATCAAAATATCTTGTTATTGATGAATATTTTGGAACATAAGTTGGTTCTGTTGTAGTACCATTACCAATTTTCCAATTTCTCATTGCATAGATGCAAAGCTCTCGTGCATATTCAATAGCACGGAAGTTTTGAACTATCTCATCTTTAATATATGCAATGTCACCACCAACAATGACTTTATTAGCACCTTCAATAGTATTGTGGTTGGTACCAAATTCTAAATCTCTAACAATAGCATTAACAAAATGGACAATATCTTGCTTACATTGCTCATCACCATCACTTCCTGTGTTATCTCCGCTAGTTGGAGAACTGTAAGAAGGATAAGTCTTTTGACCTGAATCACATGATAGTAGAATATCTGCTAGCTTTACAGTATCATCTTCTACTAAAGCTGATAGTGCAGAAGCAATTGTAATAGTTGCATAACCTGTTACAGAATTATCATAAACAAAATTAGTAATGTTTATAGTTGCATTTTCAAATTTAACTGTACCACCAGAAACATAAGTATGAGTTACTGGAGTTTGACCCAAGTATACTTTAAATGTATCTCCACCACCACTAATTTCAGATACCTGATAATAATCATTAGAAAATTCTTTGTTGATTCTTCCTAATACTTCATCGGCAATAAACTCTCTGTTATTGCGTAGTAATACACATGCGTCTTGGAATCTTCTTTCTACAGGAGTAGATAGAGGGAAACTATTTGGAGAGTTGAGTAGAGATAATGTAACTATTTTTGAAAAACTCTTAACAGTTGCAAACTGACCAGGATCCAGATTGGGATCTGTAATCGCTGGCATCTTCTTAGGAATTACAAATCTTCTGCAACGACCATCAGCATCTTCTAATACTTTATAAATTCTTTGCTTACCATTTAATTCTGATAAATCGGGACTTGAAGTAGGAAGGTTTTCAATTAAGATTTCTTGACCTTCTTTAAACTCGTGTATATTTGTTCTACCAACTAATTGGTTTGTATAGAATACAATACCACCAATGTCTTCAGCATTACCAAACTGTGCATTTTGGAAACCACCTTGAGTAATACTTGCATCTCCTTGTAAAGAGAAGTCAATTCTAGAAATAGGTAGAGTTGTAGTGTAATCGTCGTCTACTGATACAACCTCACCCTCAGCTCTAATTGACTTAATTGCAGTAGTGTCAATAGTTTCAGTTTGTGTAGTAGCTTGATTAATTACATATGTACCACCAACACCTGTTGCATCCCATGTAGGAGCACTTAGGAGTGGGAAGAATGTTACATCCCAAATATTACTTGCAGATTGTGTAGTATCAATTTCAGCAACTTCATAGAATCCTGTGAAAGCAGCACCTGTTGATGGTGTTCCTACTAATTGAACAATTGTACCACCTGGAATAGTTCCAGTAGGATCTTGTGAAAATCTTAAAGTATTTGGTCCTTGTTGACCAGTGATAGCAAGGTTAATAGCACTACCTGCACCAGCAGATGTGATATAATTAAATTGCTCACCTTCAACAAAAGAACCAGATTGTAGTTGAACATCAACAGTACCACTAACGTATGCACTAGCACCTATTGTAGTTGCAAATGCAACATCAAATATTTTTGCTCTAGAACCAGTGTTAACACCCTTTACAATTAAACCAGATACCAGTGTAGCTAAACCTGTGTTGTTCTGGAAACTAACACGGAACTGTTGAGGTCCGAAAATCTGATGACCAACTGGGAATGTTGTGCCAATGTCGCCATTAGCTTCAGAATCGACCACGATTCTTTGCTTGTCGTCAAAGACCATGGCGTAGTCCCAAGTAGCAACAGCGTCACCATTGGAATCAATTTGGTCACGATAAGTAATACCAAGCACATAGTTCTTATCACCAAACTTCATCATGTGTTTGCCAGGATTGGCAGGTCTGACTATTACAAGACGAAGGTTGTCACCAACGATTGATGCATCAGGTGGTAGAGAGATTGGGTTGTCTTCTACATATTCACCACCAGATACAATAATAGTTTCTTTAACACCAGGCGTTTTCCATGCCTCTTGTGCTGCTTTTTTAATAGTTCTAACTGGGTTTACAGCAGATCTACCATCGTTAAGGTCAGAACCAATCTGTGCTGAAACGTAAATACGACCACCAACGTCATTCGTTGCTAGGTTAAGGACGTATTCTGTAGTAGCAACTTTGTCTGATCTATCACCTAGTAGAGGTGTAATAGATCTTGGGAATACACCAGCTTCTCCAGTATCGTTATATCTAAACTCAGTTGGATCATTGACGCGGAAACCGATATGTTTGAAGTCAACAGAACCATTTTTTACAATTCCATCCTTATGTTCTGGAGCTTCAGATCCTGTTTGTCCAGTGTTTAATGATTGATAAACATTAGCACCAAAATATCTGTATTGATCTTTTTGTATGATAACATTAGCAGACCACAATGTGCCTGTGTTATTCATATAAGTCTTCAGGTTAGGACCCCTGAAGTTAGGATCTGGAGTAATAAAGTTGTCAATATCAAGGTTTAGAATTCTCGCCGTATCTGAAATGATAGACGTAGATGTTCTAATAGCACCGTTGATGTCAAGTTCGTAGTCAACAGTATCAAGTTCTGCGGTTGCAGTAGCACCAGCACCACCACCGTCGGAAACAGTAACAAGGGGAACAACAGTATATCCAGAACCTGGGTTGTTAACAGCAATTGTAGTTACTTTACCGTTAAAAATAAATGCGGAAGCAAGTGCTTGAATACCACCTTCAACATTAGGAGGTCCGATAGTTACATTCGGGTTTACGGTATATCCAGAACCTGCCGTATCAAGAACAATGTTGTTAATTCGTTGTCCAGTTCGGTTAATACCGATACGGGGTAATTGCGTGGCAGAATCTAGTTCAGCTCGCAAGACTTCTTTTTCGTCTGCGCCTGTGCCGATTCTAATAGTTGCTTCATTATCACCGATGAATTTAGAGTTTACACCTCTAATCTTCTCTTTATCGGAATTAATATGAAAACTCATGGTGGTTCCCGTGCTCTTGACTTTTTTCCTATTCTATATTTAGCATCAAGCCCAAGCAATACTGATAACTTCTGTGGATGAAGCCCATTTAATAGTTGCAGTCGTACCAGCTCTTACGGTATTGTAGCTAAAAACGTTTGTTCCACCAGTAGGTTCGATACTCCAAGTTTCACCTATGGGAATATCATCTTTGATTACTGTTTGGAAACTAGACATAATATTTACATTTCCTGATCCGTCACATGAGACAGCAGTCTCAAACTTAACAGCATATACAGTTCCTGAATCATTAGCTGCAATAATGTTTCCTGTGACAAAATTTATAGTATTATTTGCAATAGAAATTTTTGTTCCTAATCCATCCAAGTCAAGAGTAGAGGTATTAAGACCTCTTAAAATATAACGAGTTTGTGAACTATCTGTGAAATGTCTGTTCTTTACTTCTAGAGTATTAAAATCTTTTGCATTTCTTTCTTCATCAATAATGATAGTTTTGCCGATAGCAAAACCACCTTTAGAATCAAATTTTTCGGTTGTAGTTGCCATTTTTATTTCTTAGTAATAGTAGATACGATAGTGATCTCAATTTGCTGACCAACAGTAAGGTTTGCACCAACTTCAAAATTGATTCTAGCAAGGTTGCCAGATGTTCTCTCGAACGTAGGAACAATTAATTGTTGCCCCGTTCTAACATTACCATATTCTGTATGGAAGATGTCTGTTCCATTATCTATAATACCAAACTCAAAAAATTCTCTATCATTGTTATTTAAGTTCTCAGCAACTACAACTGTTTTAGCTCCTACTGCAGCTGTAGCATTGTAGATATCAGATCCACCTGTATTTGCAGAACCCTTAGTTAAAGTAATTTTTTCACTTAGGATCTTGGTGTCTGCAAGTTCAAACTCCTTAAGATCTCCATCAAAAACTTTAACTCCAGTAAAGTTACCTGTACCAAATGAGGTGTTGAAGTAAACATCACCTTGATTATCAAGTCTGAGAACTGGGTCAACTGATAAACCACCAGAAAGACCTAGATCAAAGTATTGCTTACTGGTATGTAAGAATGTTCTATCAACATCAGTGTTATCAAGAGTTGTTTCAGCATTGTCGAATGTCATCAAACTTGCTGTAATTTCAAACTCACTAGATGTGCTAGAGATGATAGTATCTACAGTATAGAATTCAAGTGCAGATGCAGTAAGACGCATCGTGTTTGTTCCATCATTGTAGAAGTACAAGATGTTTTCATTTGCGCCAGGTGCAGTTTCTGGAATGATATAAGTGTTTTGATCAACGTCCTTAACACCACCAAGTGAACCCCAGTTAGTTCCATCATAACCTTCAAACTGACTACCATCTGTATTAAATCTGATACCACCTTGAATTACTGCACCCCTTTCAGAGTTAGTACCAGAAGGAATTGCTATACTAGTAGTTGTATTACATATAATTTTCTTACCAGCATTAGGTTGAAGAGTAAGATCACTAATATCTGTAGAAATAATATTATCTCTAAGTCTCAAATCTCCGTTAATCACTAAGGGAGAAGAACCTAATGGATCTAATCTAATTTCCTCAACGTCAACAAATGTCAGAGGTGCAACTGCAAGACCCCAGAAGGATAAAGTTGCAGTTCCGTTTGAAGAAGTTCCAGTAGTATGTGTTGGTTCGTTACCACTTGTACCAGTTGTACCAGCTACTGTTACTTCATAAAGATTATTCTTATACTTTAGATATGCACCAACTAATACAGGTGCGTTAGCAATCCAATTAGTGAATGCTGGAGCAGATGTATTTGCAGACTTAATAGTCTTATTGGTTCTAAATTCTAATTCATTTGGAGTAAACTTAACAGTATTAGCTCCATCATTATAGAACCAAAGTGTGTTATCATTAGAACCAATAGAAAATTCTGCAGTGATGTATGTGTTACCATCTAGGTCTCTGATACCACCAAGAGAAGACCAAGAAGAGGAAGAAGCACTATAACCTTCATATTGATTACTATCTGTGTTATATCTGATAGATCCATTTTCTGCACCACTAGCACCAGGACGTTGTGCGGTTGTACCAGAAGGAATGTTAATAGAACCAAAACCAGTAAATTTAGTAATTTTACCAGTAGGTGCGGTTAGAACTAGGTCACTACCAGCATCAGTAGAAATAATATTATTCTCAATGCTTATTTTGTCATTGATATTCAGTTTATCTGTAGTCTTAAGTTCACCTGAAGTAACAACATTACCGTCTGCCTGAGTAACAGTTAATCCACCAACTGTGAAATCTGCAGTAGACTCTACAGAAGTTCCCGTTAGAGTAAGAGCAGCACCTGAGGTAACTAATGGAGTTGTAACGCTTACTGTTGCTGCAACAGTAGTAGACGAAAGATCAGGAGCACTGAGAACATCAATAGTACCTTCAGTAGATTTAATATCAGCAACAGTTACCTCACCAGTAAGAACTTCCATTGTGATGATATTTACAGAAGAAATATCTGTAGCTCTTAAAACTAATCCACTACCAAAAACTTTAGGGTTGTTAGGATCAATAGTTATCAATGCTTCGTTGTTATCTTCACCACCTTCGTCTTCGTGACCAGCACTAGAAGCACAGAAATAGTAAAGGTTTGGTGTTGCTGAAGTAACGTTGATGTCAACATAATTGTTTTGAGCATCAACAACTCTTTGAACACCATCAGTGTATTCAATACCAGAGATATTAATAACAGTAACACCAGCTGTTATTGGTAATTTGTCTAACGTAACTTGAGTAGCACTATCTACAGAAACAATTCTAGTATCAGAATCAAGAACACCGTCTCCACTTAAAACGGTAACAATCATTCCAGGTAAAATACCAGTGGTAGATGTTAGTGTTAATGTATAACTTACTAGATCAAATGTTGTACTTAAATTTTCAACTAAACTTGGAGAATTAAAACCATCTCTGAATTTAGAGAAACTAAATTGGTGACCAGACATGCTGTTGTCACTTAAATCAAATCTATATGTACTACCAACATACATTGTGAATGATGCTGTTAGTACAGCACCAGATCCAGTATCAATATAGAATCTATATGCTAAAGCACCAGCAGCGTCAACAGTGTATTGAGTTCCTGCAGCACCAGTCTTAATAATTGTATCACTAGAAGAAAGAATATTTGCTTGATCTTGTTCTAGAAGAATAGAAGAAATATTTCCACTGCCATCCAAACCAACATCTAGTATAGCAATGGTTGCAGCAGCATTTACAGTATCAACAGTAACTGTAATATCGTTTGCAGGAGTAGCTCCACCAATTAAGTTACCAGCAATAGTTAAAGTATCACTATTAGAGTATCCAAGACCAGCAGCATTGAGAGTTACGCCAATAATTAAACCATTGGTGCTTCTCTCTACATCAAATGTTGCACCACTACCACCACCAGCAGATGTTGATGCAACACCAGTAAATGATCCCTGCTCATCCGATGTGAATGTTAGGTTGATACTAGCAGTCTGAAGGAATGCAGCAGATAGTGTTACTTGAGTTGCACTATCAACAGATGCAACAGTGACATCAACTGCAAGGTTACCACTTGCATCTTCTGTTACTAAGTCTCCAACACTAATACCAGTTGTATCTGCGAGTGTTGCTGTAAATGCTCCCTGAACACAGCTACAAGCAAGAGGACCAGTTGTAGTTTGTGTAACGTCACCACCAGTGAACGAAAAGTTTGTGATGTCACCAGCTAAAGTTGAAATAGTATCAGAAGTTGTGATGGTACCACCAACAACAGTTTGTACTAATGTAATTCTTTGAACATCTTTAGATGTTACAGGATATGTAATAGGTTGTGTAAGGTCTGTAGCATTTGCAGTAAATTCATCTGCTGGTGAATATCCATTACCTACATCGACTAGAGTAAAACTTCCTACTTCACCAAGAGTGTCAATTGTGTAACTAAAATCGTCCGCTGGGTCGCCAAATGCAGGAACAAAATTAACAACAGTCGGTCCAAGTGCAGTTGGAGCATCTGATAATGTAACAGTGGTAGCACTATCAACGTTAGCAATAGTTGTGTCTGCTGCTAGTACACCTGTACCACTTACTTTTTCTACTTTATATCCAATAGAAAGTCCTGTTGTATCTGCAAGAGTAAGTTCGTTTGGATTTGAAGTAGAGAACGTTATATTTGCTGCACCAGATACAATTGGATTTGAAGACAGTGTTAATTGTGTTCCACTATCAATAGATATGATTGTGGTTGCCTGATCAAGTTGTCCAACGTCTCCAGCAGTTCCATTTGCGTTTAGTCCTGCTTGTAAACTAGATGTATCTGAGATAGTAATCTGAGCACTGCCTGTGCTTAGAGTTGCAGAGAATGATGCAGATTCGCCAGGTAAGTATACAGACTGATTTGCAATTTGTTCAGGTAGTCTTAGTACATCACCAACTTGATATCCAGATCCTCTATCATTTAGAATAAAATCAGTAAGATCACCAGGAACATTGGTAACTGTAAATTGGAACCCAGATCCACCACCATTTCCTACAGTAGAATCAGCTACGCTAAGTACATCTGCATTTTGGTAACCAGCACCACTATCAGTAATTGTTACACTAGTAACTGTACCTGTATTAACAACGTTGTTAACTGTGTAAAGGAATCCAGATCCTGTTCCGCCAATATTTACAAATGCTAATTGTAGTCTATCTCCATTTTTATATGTGATACCTGGATTAGTCCAAGTAACATCACTTACTATGCCTCCTGAAACAGTGACATCAGCAAAACCTTGCCATCCATAGTAAGTATAAGTTGATGTGTCTTGTAGGGTAATATTACCGCCTGCAGGACCCATTCCAGGATGGTTTGCACAATCATAACGAACAATTTGAGTACCTGTATTACAATCAGGTTTCATTACAACATCAGTAAAGCATCCTGGTTCACCCCATACACCAGCAGTAAAAAATTCAAACTTGTCTTGGAAATCAATA
>Ga0208408_1000324_pt1 | contig 33349 bp, 30 predicted proteins | sample ETNtaG_4_FD_185776 | JGI IMG/M metagenome (GOLD analysis project Ga0208408, IMG submission 185776) | Marine microbial and viral communities from oxygen minimum zone, Eastern Pacific Ocean - ETNP201406SV67 (SPAdes) (version 2) | ecosystem: Environmental > Aquatic > Marine > Oceanic ... | reverse complement strand
AGACATTCTTCAAGTCCCAAACAACGGATAACTCCCACCGGAAGCTCGAGGAGTACGGCGTCACGAATCATCGGCTCTAAATCAATGAACTCGTCATTGAGTTGGTAAGACTCCCCATCGCGTGGGGTTTCCTCAAACAATTCCTCAACTTCAGCTACCACGTAACCATCGACCGGACGCAGACAACGCGAGCATTCAGCATTCCAGTTAACCGACACTTTGCCATTGACGGTCACTCCTCCGTGCACCTGATCTATTAGGAGCTCAACCGAAACAATTTCATCAGCAGGGAGGCAAATATCGCCGACTTGTAACGGCCTATCTAACTCTTGCAAAAGAGAGGCTTGAACCTCAACTTTCCATGTTCGGATGGGGTCAAGACGTTGAAGCCTCTCCAGCGGAAAACGGAGCTCGGTATGTGGACTCGCTTCTCTCAACTCTCATCCTGGTCATAAACTTCGGGGCCTGAAATCGTCTCCGGCTCAGGCGTCTCGGGTTCCGGTACCTGCACCGTTGGTTGCAACCGTGTCCTTGCATTCACTATTGCTCCTTGCACCTTCTCAAGAGCATCGGCGAACTGTTCTAGACGTTGATCGCAATAGTCGTCAACCTCATGTTGTCGTCTACGACCTTGAGACTCAGCTTGTTCAACGATTTGCCGGGCTTTTCGTTCGGCAGATCGAACAACTTCGTTCCCCTGCACCATCTGAGCTACCCGGGTTCGAGCCTCTTCGATTACCAGCCCCGCATCGACCCTTGCTTTCGAGAGAAGGTCCTCACGTTCTTTCAACAGCCACCTTGCCTCTCGAACTTCTTCAGGCAACTCCAGTAACGCCGCTTCTAATAGTTCAACAACCTCATCTCTACTAACCATTACAGACGTTGACAGGGGCATCGGTCTAGCAGCATTAATGACATCGATGACCCGCTGAACCAGCGCTTCGACACCCGGACCGCTCAACGGTGCGGCATCAGTCACTTTGGCATCTTCTCTCGGAGTCGCTTTGCGATGGATTCGGGCACAAGATGGGAACAGTCGGTTCCAAATCTAGTGATGTCGCGTATGTACTTTGAGGCTATGAATGCGTTCTCACTCGTTGACGGCAAAAACAATGTTTCAACAGCACTAACAGATTTGTTCATTTGGGCCATCTGAAGCTCAGACTCAAAGTCCGCTGATCCTCTTAGCCCTTTGATTATGAAGTCAACTTCTAAACGGCGGGCCAAATCGACCACCAATTCGCCGAACTGGACGACTTCGACATTGCCCAAATGCTGGCACGCCTCCGCGAGCATTTCCACCCGCTCTTCATCGGTGAAAAAAGGCGAGGACTTCTGAGGATTCCTCATTGCCGCAACCACTACCCGGTCAAACAGGCGACTTGCAGTCGCGCAGACCTCCATGTGGCCGTTGTGGACAGGATCAAACGAGCCTGGGTACAGAACCTTGACCACGAGTGTCTCCTCGCCTAGCGCTTCGGGCTACATGAAACGGTACCGACCCTAGAAGGAATCCTCCACTGTCAATAGTCCAAATCCGCACAAATCAAGACATATTTGTATCGATAGGTCTCAAAATGGTCACGACGGCCCTTCCATAGCTACGGCTTCGCACCACTTCCCAATTCGGAAAAGAAGCCAGCGGTGTATCAGTCTCTGCGACTACCAAAGCTTTCCCGGCAGCTTCCAGCAGCTCCCCCCAACCCTCGAAGCCGTAAGGAGGGTCTGCTAACACCAAATCAACCTCAAGAGATCGAAGTCGCTGCAGTGAATCTCCGTGAATTACCTGACCTTCCAGTCCCAAACTCTCCAAGTTCTCACTGATAGTTCGACAGGCTGTCAGGTCGTTATCGACAAAGGTTGTCTCATCTGCCCCACGCGACAACGCTTCCAGACCCAAAGCACCAGACCCAGCGAACACGTCAACTACCCGAGAACCTGTGGGGAATCCCAGACTAAACAACATATTGAAGATTGCTTCACGCGCACGGTCGGATGTAGGGCGAACCTTGTCGTTTTGAGGCGCCAAAATTCGTCGACCACTTAATTCGCCTCCGACGATACGCATGAGATGACAATAACGGCACACTGTTGGTATGCAGGTTCCTGACTCAATTATCTGCGTTGATTGTGGCGGCATATGTCGTCGAATCAGCTTCGAAGAACCCGACGAAGGTTTTCAGCCTGGTGATGTGGTTGCTTACCGTTGCAGAGATTGTCTTGACCGCTGGGACATAGTTGTCGAGGACGAATAACGAAAGCACCGCTTTATCCCCTCAATAGGTTCTCCGCGTCATCATCACGCCGTTCGACAAACCACAGGACTTCGTCTTCGAACAAGGAATGTCGTTCGAGAGAGCCTCTCTCATCTACTAACTCTTCGGCGAGGTCACGAGCACGTTCGACCCACACCCGATCTCGCGCCAGTGATGCAAGCTTGAGGTCGTTTCTACCTGACTGTCGCTGCTCGAATATGGTCCCTTCGCCTCGAAGTTCCAGATCACGCTCAGCTAGAACGAATCCGTCGTTCGACGCTTCAAGGGCGGTTAAACGCTCTCTAGCGTCCTCAGAAATATCTTCAGTAGCAACCAAGAAACAGGTCGATTGATGGATGCCTCTACCCACTCGCCCACGAAGCTGGTGGAGTTGAGCAATCCCGAACCGGTCTGCTGACAAAATGACCATGGTTGTAGCATTTGGAACGTCGACGCCGACCTCTATCACGGTTGTAGCAACCAAAACATCCAGGTGGCCCTCTCGAAATCTCTCCATGGTTTGATGTTTCTCATCAGAATCAAGACGGCCATGCAAGAGTCCAACGTTCAAATCTGAGAGCACTCCAGTGACAAGTTCATGTCTGGTGTTTTCAGCTGAACTCGCATCTAACTTGTCGCTCTCTTCGATCAAAGGACATACGACATAAACTTGGCGGCCTTGTGCCACTTCGGAATGAACGTGGTCCCAAACATGTTCAACGTCTTGGGACACCCAAGACGTCGCTATTGGAGATCTACCCGGTGGCAGTTCGTTCAAGGTAGATACGTCTAAATCTCCATAAACGGTCATCGCCGCCGTACGCGGTATGGGGGTCGCCGTCATAACCAATAGGTGAGGCCATTTGCCGTCATCCCGACCTCGTTCTCTCAGAACAGACCTCTGCTCAACGCCGAAACGATGTTGTTCATCGACGACAACAACACTCAACGAAGAAAAGCTGATTCCCTCCTGAATCAGGGCATGCGTACCAATCACCAAATCAACTGATCCATCTTCCATTCCTTTGACGACACGTTGACGGTCGCTTCCCGTCACTCCGTTCGTTAACAATTTTATTGACAGTGGCCTGACACCAGTAAGAGTTGCCCGGTCTTCTACTTCCAAATCCTGAGCAAGTTCAAACAGACTCAGGTAGTGCTGTTCCGCTAATACCTCTGTTGGAGCCATCAGTGCACCCTGGTGTCCTTCCGCAACCGCTATCAGCAGGGCGTGCGTCGCTACCAAAGTCTTACCGGCCCCAACATCGCCTTGCAGCAACCGATGCATGGGTTGCTCAGAGTTCAAGTCTGCGCTTATTTCCGACATTGTCCTTTGCTGCGCAGCAGTGAGAGTAAATGGCAATCCGTCCACAAATTTGGTTAAAAGTGGATGGTCAACTTTGTGTTTCACACCTGAGGCACGGTCCAAACGCCGCATCTTGCGCATACGAAGAACTAATTGGACTCTCAACAACTCGTCAAGAACCAGGCGGTCTCTCGCATTCAAAACATCTGACATCGAGGTCGGTTGGTGAATCGCCTCGAAGGCACCCATGCGATCGAGTACGCCCAACTCCTGCAAATACTTTTCGGGTAACGGGTCAACAATGCTCCTGCTTTGACAACGACGCAGAGCCTCTGTTGACCAACGCCCTATATCCCAAGTGGTCAAACCGGCTTTACCCGATTGCGGGTATATAGCCACAATTCTTCCTGTGCGATCGCCAACCAAGTCGACCAAGGGGTTCGTCATTTGAAGTTGACCCCGATACATGTCGACTTTGCCAAACAATGCAACAGTGAGTCCCTGGTCAAGCTGCTTTGAGCGCCATGCCTGATTAAAGAAAACTAGTTTCAAGCTCCCAGTCTCATCAGATAGGGATGCTTCAACAATAGACCTCCTATTTCGAGCCCTTCGCGACGTGATGCTTTCGATATCACCTACGACCATGACCTGTTGGCCGGGACGAACATCAACAAGCCTTGCTTCATGGCTCCGGTCGATATACCGACGCGGATAGTGAGTAAGTAATTCGAAAACCGAGTAAATATCAACTTCTTCCAGAGACGCTCGACGTTGCTCACCAACCCCTTGTAAACGGTCGACACCTATAGCATCAAGTTCACGAAGAGAAATCGGTTCCGTCATTCGACCCCGAAGAAAAATGGGTAGTGACTTTGCCCGCCATTGTGGATCTCGGTCTCGACCGTCGGTCTGTTCTCGGTCATCCACTCAGTAATTGCCCGAGTGTCAGCATCGGTTGCACCTTCGCCAACAATCAACGACAGAATCTCGCTTCCTTCACCAACGAGCTGGCCTAATAGGTTGGTGGCGGCTTCGACCACAGTGCTTCCGATTGCGCAAATACCATTCCGATCAAGTCCTATCCAGTCACCTTCCCCTACTTCTCCCACTGGTGTGCTCGTTGATCGAACTGCTCTGGTCACCTCGCCTACATCAACTCCCGCAGCGATCTCTCCCATCGACTCAGCGTTTTCGGACGCGGCTGCTTGGGGGTCGTACCCCAATAGCGAAGCGAAACCTTCAGGCACTGAGGTGGTTGGAACCACTACAACGGTTTTCGCCGTTTCGTCATCGACGGTTTGGGCAACAGCAACAATATTGGAATTATTGGGCAAGATCACTATTTGCTCTGCGGGGGCGCTCTCGACCGCCTCCAAAAGTTCTGAGGTTGAGGGATTCATACTTTGACCACCCAAAACCAGTTCTTGGACCCCCAAACTGTGAAAGATTCGACCGATTCCAGGGGCTGGGGAAACAGCGACGACGGCACACGGAACCGCTTGGGGTACCGGTATGTCATCAGCTTTCCCACTCTCAGCAGCTTCGCGAACCCATCGCTCCTCAATCACCTCCTCAGCTAGGTCGGTCACTCTGATCCTCTGCGGCCGGCCGGCATCGATGCCGGCTTCGATGACCGGGCCGATGGCATCCGTGTGGATATGACAATTCCAAAGTCCGTCACCGCCGACAACAACAATTGAGTCGCCAAGACCTGCCCACACGTCCTTGAATGCCTCAATAGCTTCATCAGGAGCATTCAATAGGTACATAACCTCATACTGAAGTTCGGAAATTCCGTTCTCTTGAGCCATGCCTGGCATGGAGCCAGTCATCTCTTCTGAACTAGGGGCTGTTGGAAGGTCACGTCCATCTAATACATGCAAAATTGCGTGCAGCAGCAAGAGGAACCCTGCTCCTCCTGCATCGACCACGCCTGCTTCTCGCAGAACAATTAGTTGTTCCGGAGTGCGTTCTAGGGCGACTTCGCCTTCTGCTAAGGCTTCTTCTACCACCTGCAAGATGGCACTGACTGTTGCGGCGTCTCGAGCCGCTCGCGCAACTTCGCGCACCACTGTCAGAATGGTCCCCTCAACGGGTTTCATAACAGCCCCGTCAGCGGCGATGCTCGCCTCGGTTAAAGCACGTGCCAAAACGTCACCGTTTATTTCATCTGCCTTGGCGAAGCAGCCACTCATGCCTCGCAGCACTTGGGACAAGATCACACCCGAATTGCCTCGTGCCCCCATCAAAGAACCATGGGACAAGGCGGCGCATACAGCTTCTCGGTCATCGAATTCGACCGCTTCCATCTCCTCTAAGACCGACGCCACAGTCAGGAACATATTGGTACCTGTGTCGCCATCAGGAACTGGGTAAACGTTAAGTCGGTTTATTGATTCTTTATGAGCATTCAAAGCATCGTGAAATGCAGATATGACTTCCACAATCTGTGTTGTGGCCAAGAAAGAGACTGTTTCCACAGAAGCCGATCCTACCGGTGACAGACACCACCACTAGGTGACCAAATCTAATCTCGATGTTCCCCCAAAACCATCCGTTCACTTGGTAAGTTGTGCCCGCTTCACTAACCGACATAGGGTCGCCATCGAAGCTTGTGCCAAATAGCGAACTTTGAGTTCGGGAGTAGTACCGGAGGCCAGACGTGCAAGGTGTCGTAAAGTCATATGACCCGCAGTCCAAAACGGGCGTACTGGTCGACGACGTCGGTCGCACTGAATATGACTTGGCTTTAGATGCGCTCGAAGAATCAATTTTTCGAATGGTGCGACAGGGGCAGCGGGTCGTCTTCGACCTTGATGAACAAGGACTAGCTACTCGGCTCAGGCTGGGTAGTGAAGTTGACCTTGGTACACCCGATTGGATCACCGCCGTGAGGGGCGACGCGTGATCGGGAACTGGGGATCCACCCCAGTTGACACCTGATACCCAGCGGAGGTCAGAATGCCTGGAACGACCACCAACCAAAAACTTCTCGAATGGGTTGACAAGTGGGCTGAAGTGCTCACTCCCGATTCGATCTATTGGTGCGATGGAAGCCAAGAAGAATACGATCGATTCACCAATTCGATGGTCGAACAAGGAACGCTGATTCCGCTGAACGACGCGAAGCGGCCGAATAGTTTCCTAGCTCGCTCCGACCCTGGTGACGTCGCTCGGGTCGAGGATAGAACTTTCATCTGTACCGATGACCCAGAAGACGCCGGAGCCAACAACAATTGGCGAGAACCAGAGTTGATGCGCACCGAAATGTTGAATTTGCTCGAAGGAGCGATGCGTGGCAGGACCATGTTTGTTGTTCCGTTCTCTATGGGGCCGCTAGGTTCTCCGATTGCACACATCGGTGTTCAACTCACTGACTCACCCTATGTAGCGGCATCAATGCGAATTATGACTCGCATGGGCCAAGGCGCTTTAGACGCTCTGGGTGGCGATGCTTGGGTGCCGTGTATCCACTCTCTCGGTGCTCCCCTACTTGCAGGCGAACAAGACGTGCCATGGCCCTGTGATTCGGAAAATAAGTACATCGTGCATTTCCCGTCTACTAGAGAAATTTGGTCCTATGGTTCGGGTTACGGCGGCAACGCCCTGCTAGGCAAGAAATGTTTTGCTCTCCGCATAGCGTCGACGATGGCGCGAGATGAAGGCTGGCTTGCCGAGCACATGTTGATAGTTGGAGTCACACCTCCCGGTGGTGAAACGAAATATGTTGCCGCAGCTTTTCCTTCGGCTTGCGGCAAGACCAACATGGCAATGATGATCCCTTCGCTTCCAGGCTGGAAGGTCGAGACAATTGGAGATGACATCGCCTGGATGAAATTTGGATCAGATGGCCAGCTGTATGCGATTAATCCCGAAGCAGGCTTCTTCGGAGTAGCACCGGGCACCGGTGAGGAAACCAACCCCAATGCCTTGGCAACCCTCTCGGGGAATTGTGTATTTACAAATGTTGCAGAAACCGACGACGGAGATATTTGGTGGGAAGGCCTAAGCGACGAAGCTCCCGCCCGGTTGATTGACTGGAAAGGTCAAACCTGGACACCGGAATCAGAACATCCTGCTGCTCACCCCAATGCCCGCTTCACAGTACCCGCAGCTCAATGCCCGTCAATCGCTCCTTCTTGGGAGGACCCTGCAGGGGTACCAATTTCAGCAATACTTTTCGGCGGCAGGCGAGCTACCACCGTTCCTCTGGTCTCCGAGGCACTCAGCTGGGAACACGGGGTATTTCTTGGGTCCGTGATGTCATCTGAGAAGACTGCTGCGGCCGCAGGAACTATTGGCCAAGTACGCCGAGACCCATTCGCGATGCTTCCATTTTGCGGCTACAACTTTGGTGACTATTTCCAACACTGGCTCGACATCGGAAATCATCCTGGCGCCAACCTTCCGAAGCTTTTTTACGTTAATTGGTTTCGCAAAGACGGAGAGGGTCAATTTATTTGGCCAGGTTTTGGTGAAAATGCAAGAGTCTTGAAGTGGGTCCTGGAGCGTATCGCAGGGTCGACCGATGCGATTGAAACCCCCATTGGAATGGTGCCCAAAACCGAAGATCTAGATATCTCAGGACTGGCGCTTGACTCTGAAGCGTTGGAGGCCTTGTTGGCGGTTGACCAAAACGAGTGGCGCCAGGAGTTATCACTGATCAAAGAACACTACGAAGCGATCGGCGACAGACTTCCCGCCGAGATGAGGACTCAACTGGAACGTCTGGCCGACCGGCTAGCTAGCTGATTCTGCATTATGAGTTAGCGACGGCTTTATTACAGCAGTAGTAGTGCTCGAATGCCGAGACCCATTATGAATAGCCCTCCCCAGCCGTACAACGCGTGCAGGTGTCGGCTCAGTTGGCTTCTGTAGCTGTAGAGGACGGCCACGGTAACTGCAGACAGGACCCCATAGAACACATGGAATGATTCAGCATCTCCTTCACCAGCATTGAGGTAGGTCGCTGCCAGAGTTACTTGAACAAAGACCCAGATTTGCACACAAGCAGTGAATTGCCACAACCGTTTGCTTTTGAGTTTCGGGAACCGGGTAGCCGCCAACGACCATGCCCCAGCTGCTCCATTTCCAACCACAAGCACCCAACATGCAATCAGGTGGAGCTTGCCGAGCATCACCGTCTCAATTCGTTTGGTCTGCGAGGAGATGCAGAAACATCGTCAAGTTCTGCGCGTCACTATGTCCATCCGTGAGCCTCAACTCGGCTGGATTATTGGCCGAGTCATCGGTCATCGAAACAACGTCGAGAGCTCTGAGTAGTCCCACAGGCGCACCCTGATCAACCAAGGTCGCAACGTCTCGACCTATGTGTCGGCCGCGAAGTCCGCGATCTTGGATAAGTGACCGAATGATGATCCTGAGAATTGCACATGCGGCAGCTGGCGATAGTTCGATTATCGCCTGCGCTTCTGTGTACAGAGGAACCAGGTTGGCGGGCAGACCCGATGGCGCTTCCCCGGGGCCGGCATCGCGTTCTGGAATCAGGCCACCGCTCCTACATCCCGGAGTTTGACAATATCATCGGGGTCATAACCAGCTGATCGAAGCACTTCATCGGTGTCTTGTCCTGGATGCGCAGGTGGTCCTTGAATCGTCTCTCGTGTCCGACTGAAACGTGGAGACGGATTCGGTTGGGTGACACCCTTTATCTCGGTGAATACCGCCCGATGTTGGTTATGCGGATGGTCAGGCGCTTCGGCCAATGTCAAAACAGGAGCAAAACAGACATCTGTAGCGTCCATAATTTCGCACCATTCGTCTCTTGTCTTTGTCATGAAAACTGCGGTAATGCGTTCTTTCAGGTCTGGCCACGCTGTCTTCACCATTTGAGAGGCAAAGTCTTCCTCCTGATCAAGCCCGGTTAGACGCAAAAGCTCAGAATAAAACTGCGGCTCAATAGAGCCGATCGATATGTATCGACCATCAGCACATTCGTAGACATCGTAAAAGTGACTACCAGTATCTAGCAGGTTCGTTCCGCGTTCGTCGTTCCAGACGCCCATGGCTCTCATCGAATGGAACATAGCCATAAGGGTGGCTGCTCCATCCACCATGGCAGCATCGACTACCTGGCCCTGTCCGGATCGTTGCGCCTCTACTACTGCACACACCACTCCGAATGCCAGCAGCATGCCACCGCCTCCAAAGTCACCCACAAGGTTCAGTGGAGGCACCGGTGCTTCTCCTTGACGGCCAATCGGCTCAAGGGCTCCTGCCAACGCTATGTAGTTAATGTCATGTCCAGCAGCCATGGAATAGGGGCCTTCTTGACCCCACCCCGTCATGCGTCCGAAAACAAGTCGGGGATTACGGGCCAGGCATTCATCAGGTCCAAGCCCAAGACGTTCCATTACTCCTGGCCTGAAACCCTCGATAAGTGCATCGGCGGTCTCGATCAGTCGAAGAACAACCCCTACTCCCTCAGGATTCTTGAGATCGACTCCGATTGACGACCTCCCTCGTGCGAGCACGTCAATCGGTGGGTTATCCAAGTCAATCCCTGAGACATTCCCTGCGCGGTCAATTCTGATCACTTCAGCGCCCATATCGCTGAGCATCATCCCGCAAAACGGTCCAGGACCGATCCCCTGAAGTTCTATTACACGGATTCCTTGAAGCGGACCCATACCAATCTCCCTATGTATTTCGTAATTAATCTAGTACTTGGCTGCAACATGTCCCAGATGCTGGGCGCTCTCACCAAAGTTGGTCGAGGTTGCGGAGTTCCGAGGTCTTGTCATATTCCACGGCGTCGAAATCATCGGCAGTTGTCGCCTCTAACATTTGGCCTGCCGACGGCACCTCACCTCGACCCATCAGTTTCTCCCCGTCCCACAGACCGGAACGAACGAGTGCTTTCGAACATTGAAAATAAGCTCGATCAACTTTTACTTCAACCACTGATTTGGGTGACTTGCCATTAACAGTGAACGTCTCGAGCAACTCCGGGGAAACTGAGATAGAGGCTCGACCATTGATACGCATTGTTTCCCCTATCCCGGGGACTAGAAACAATAGAGCTATTCGATCATCGCTAACGATGTTCCGCAAAGTATCCAGTCGATTGTTCCCTCTTCTATCAGCGAACTGGACTGTGGTTTCATCAACAACTCGAACGACACTGCCATTCTCACCCCGCGGCGAGCAGTCAAGACCCTCAGGTCCAACAGTAGCCACCGCCATAAACGGTGCCGCCTCAATAAACGCCCGGTATTCCGCATTGAGATGCGTTATCTCCTTGGTAATTGACCGCGGTGTCGCTGCACCGTAGAGAGCATCAAGCTGCGCTATATCTCTTATTACGTTTTCTTGAGTCAACTTGCCTGATCCACCAATCTCTGGAAGTCAGCTAAGTAGTGACTCCACAACGGCTCCGGAATATCGTGCCCCATTTCATCATGAATCACTAGTTCTGCGTTGGGAATTAGATCAGCGGTTGCTTCTCCCCCGTCTAGTTGAACCAGCGGGTCTAGCCGGCCATGGATGACCATAGAAGGGACTGTGATCTTGGGAAGCTGTTCTGCCCGTGAACCCGATGCCAAGATCGCCAAGAGTTGCCAGGTCTTTCCCTGCGGGTGGTAGCACCGGTCATAGGCTGCCTCTTCGAGGGAGCGAGCCCAACTTTCTTCATACAGCGACCCGCTATGAAGTCGCCGCGCTGCAATAGCGCTCTCAACAACGTCCTCTCGGTCATTTCCTACCGTCACCAATTGTGCGGCTGATTCTGGAGTTGACCGACCAACACCGGCTTCCCCCGTCGTCGACATGACCGTAGTCATCGAACGCAATCGATCAGGGTGATTAATTGCCAATGTCTGGGCGATCATGCCACCCATCGACATTCCCCATACATGTGTTCGGACTATGCCCAGTGCATCGATGACTGCGACGCAATCCGCTGCCATGTCAGACAGGTCATAGGCAGCAGCAAAGCCGTCGACTGAACGATCTTTGGACCATCTATCTATCAGGGCTTCCATATTCGGAGCATTGCCAGGAGTTTGTGAAGACATTCCAACATCACGATTGTCCATTCGAATCACGTAGAAACCGGCATTACAAAACTTCGTAACCCAACCGGGTAAAAAATTAATTAACTGGCTTCCCAAGCCATTAATAAACAAGACGGCAGGGTCAGTGCTGTCACCAGACGCCACATAATGAAGCTCGGTTAGACCGTTTCGGGCCATTCCTGCGTGTTCCCCTGTCATCAGAGTCCTTTCTCTTTGAGCACTTCTAGCTTTTGGTCCAACCGTTGCATTGCGTCAATTGTCCGCGATCCCCACCAAAAAAGATCTTGACCATCGATCAGGAGAGTGGGTGCTACCGCCTCCAAGATATCTAGGTGTCGTTTCCCGAATGGGTAGGGCTCGCTAGGCGCAAGGACAATATCTGGTTTTGCCGCCATCAGAGCTTTATCATCAAGGCTCGGATAAGGGTCCTCCATTTCAGAAAAGAGCACGTCAACGCCTAAATGATTCAAGACAGAAACTCCATAAGTGCCGGCAGTCACGGTCATCCAAGGCCGTCGCCATATAGGAACAAACGCTGTGAGACCCCGACTCGCCCTTGGAGCATCAAGAGAATACGACCATTGAGCGCCAACAACTGATGCCAGGTGACCGAGTTCTGTGCCTACATCAGATACAGATGTGACGTGTAAAGACTCAACTCTAAGGTTCTGGCTGGCTAACTCCTGGTAGTCCTCGAGTCGATTTTCCTCTTGGTCAAAGACGACCAAGTCAGGAGCTAGAGCTTCGATAGCCCCCAAATCAGGGTCCTTTGTCCCTCCCACGTCCTCGATACCTGGCTGCTCACAGAACCGTGTACAGGCGATAGGTTCAATCCCCCACGCAAGTAACGTTTCAGTCACGCTGGGAACCAAACTAACCACTCGGATCGACGAGATCATGATCCGAGAGTAGACGCGACGGAGCCACGGTCCTACCTAGGCAGTAGCGTCACTAGCGTGGGTGAGCCGAACGATGCTGACGAATTTGGTTCTGTCTCGTTCAGTGCTCGTATGCCCCAACCTGTCCTTGATCCGCTAAGCCACGAACAACGCGCGGCAGTGGAGTGCAACGACAGCCCTCTACGAATTCTCGCTGGGCCGGGCGCTGGAAAGACTCGCGTAATCACTAACCGAATTGCGCGTCGAATAGTTGAGGGCAGTGCAGATGCCCGTCGCGTTCTTGCTCTAACGTTTACCCGTCGAGCGGCACATGAACTTCGTAGCCGCCTCAACAAAATGGGGATCCGCGACTTGGGTGCGGTGGGAACATTTCACTCCATCGCATTAGCTCAAATTCGGCAATACCGCTCAGATCATGGAAAGAGAACACCAAGTGTTCTCGCTAGCCGGCGACCTATTCTCGCTCAATTGGTGGGAGACTTTCCCACCCTTCAACTAAGAACAGCTGCCCTAGAGATCGATTGGTTAAATTCTCAGAATTTGACTGCCGATGAATACCGGAATGGCCCCGGAAGATGGCGGGTCGGAGAGAGTCACGCGAACCAGATCGCCCAATTGCAGAGCTCGTTCAGCTCTTACAAAAGCAAGCGAGGGTTACTCGACTTCGATGACATCTTGGTGGAGTGCACCAATCTGTTGACATCCGACGCGGCCTTTCGAGATGCGCAACGTTGGGTGTTCCGTCATTTCTTTGTCGATGAATTTCAAGACCTCAACCAAGTTCAGTTTGATCTACTAACTAGTTGGATGGGGGATCGAACAGATCTATGTATTGTTGGCGACCCTGATCAGGCGATTTACAGCTGGAATGGAGCGGATTCATCGCTCCTCTCTGACTTTTGTAACCACTTCCCCTCAGCCAAGACAATCTCGCTAATCGAAAACCACCGAAGCCAACCTCAAATAATTCACGCAGCGAATGCTGTGCTCGAACGAAATTCCCCGACAACAGATGAACAGGCAACCCTCGGCGAGGCCCCGACTACTAACAGCTTTGCCACGGAAGAGGAAGAGGCGCTTGGTATTGCTCGCTATCTGCGTGAAATTCGTTTACCTGAAACCCGCTGGTCAAGTCACGCTGTTCTTGCCCGCACAAACGAACAATTAGAACTAATAGCCGAGGTCTTCAGTCGCCTTCATCTACCTCACAGGTTTCGCAGTCGGGGAGGCATATTTAGGCTCCCCGAAGTCAAAGACTTAGTGGATCAACTTTGCTCAAACAACTCTGATTTCTCAGCCTTGGCCACTGACTTGCTCGAGGAGTTTGACCACGGGCCACAAAAGCGGATTGCCGAACTAGCAGCTCAATACGCCAGAGAGGACTTTCGCTCCTCAGGAAGCGGGTTTCGTGATTGGCTTCGGACGCTCAAGCCCGGAGACTTGGACCATCAGGGTGATGGCGTTGATCTAGCAACTTTTCACTCAGCAAAGGGATTGGAATGGCCCAGTGTCGTAATCGCCGGACTTGAGCAAGGGCTCGTCCCCATACGCTCCGATGACGCAGAAGAACGTCGGCTGCTCTACGTCGCTGTGTCTCGTGCCAAACACAAACTCCATTTAACTTGGGCGAAAACGAGACAAAGAGGCGGGATAGCAGAGAATCGTGAACCTTCTCCTTGGCTCGCTCTAATCAAGACGTCAACTCAACATCCCGTTGCATCCTCCAATGACTTCACCGCCCAATACTTGGCGAAGGCTCGCGACCATTTAAATATGGACCTCCAAGGCGATGCCGTTATTCGCGGTCAGAGGCTACGAAAATGGATTGACGATACGGCTCGCTCTCGTCGTGTCGAACCTTCGGCTTTATTGCCCGATCATCTAATTTCTGAGGTCGCAAAAAAATTTCCAGCGAATCTACCGGAGTTAGCCGAAGTAACAGGACTAGGCGAAACCCGTTTGAGGCGTGTAGGTCCAGAGATACTGAGGGTCATTGCCGCCGACTAATCAACAAGTGAGACCACTTACATCGACTTGTATTGATCTACTACGTATTTAAGTCAATAAAAACCGGGGCGTGATCTGAGGGCTTCTTCCCTTTTCTGGCTGTCCTGTCCACCAGACAAAAGGTTGCTCTGTCAGCAATGGAACGACTCGCCATCAACAAATCAATCCGTAGACCCATCTTTTTGTGGAAGGCACCATCTCGGTAATCCCACCAAGAAAAAAGTCCGTCGTCGTCGTAAAATTCCCGAAAGACATCAACTAGACCCCACGCTTCCAATGCAGAGATCGCATCTCTTTCGTTCTGTGTCACGTGGGTCCGCGGGGTCTGGTTATCAGGGTCCCACACGTCCCGGTCATCCGGACAAATATTGTAATCACCACCCACTATGACTGGATCACCCGGGTCACAAGTCGCTTCTAGGTGATCGGTAAGTCGAGCCATCCACGAAAGCTTGTAGCGGTAGTGATCGTGGTCAACTTCTCGACCGTTCGGTACGTAAACCGAGGAGACTCTCACACCTGCGCACATTGCCGAAATGATCCGGGCTTCGGGGTCTTCTTCGCCTCCGTCGGCAAAACCCACGAAGGATTCCTCTAAGCCCACTTTGGACAAAATCGCCACACCATTCCATCTGCCTTCGCCCAAATGGACACTCTCGTATCCTTGCTGTGAATAGTGGTCGTAAGGAAACTGGTCTTGAGCCATTTTTGTTTCCTGCAATAGGAGTACGTCAGGGGATGCGTAGTCAAGCCACTCGTCCACTCGTTCGATTCGGGCATTCAAACTATTGACATTCCATGTAGCGATACGCACATCTCGAATCTACCTCCAGCTAGCCTCCTCGCTCGTGAAGAAAGATTCATTAATTACTGCTGTCCTATTTGATTTTGGTGGAGTCATAACCACCAGCCCTTTCGAAGCGTTCTCTAAGTACGAGTTAGAACTTGACCTACCGCGCGATTCGATTCGACAAATCAACTCAACTAACCCTGATGACAACGCATGGGCCAAAATGGAGCGAAGCGAAGTGACACTCCCAGAGTTCTGTCAACTCTTCGAGGCTGAAGCAAGGTCCATTGGATTGGAACTATCTGGTGAACGAGTGTTGGGTTGTCTTAGCGGGGACGTGAGACCCGAAATGGTGCGTGCTCTCGAAATACTCAAGGAGAAAGTTCCAATCGGCTGCATTACAAACAACATGAAATCAGGTCATGGGTCGGGCATGTCGAGAACTCCAGATCAGGCCGCGTCTATCGCTGAAATAATGAGCATGTTCGAAGTGGTAGTCGAATCGGCCAAGGTGGGTATCAGAAAGCCAGATCCTCGAATTTACGAAATGGCCTGTAGCGAATTGAAAGTCGACGCAAGTGACTGTGCCTATCTGGATGACCTTGGTATCAACTGCAAGCCGGCTGCCAACTTGGGAATGACGGCCATAAAGGTTGTTGACCCTGGCAAAGCGCTTGCTGACCTCGAACAAGCAGTTGGGTTTTCTTTGCGTTGACCCAATATGGCTTTCACCTCATTACGTTTATGATCCAACCGTTTCATCTCACAGAAGAACAAACAAATGGCATCTGAGTTCATCTTCACAATGCGAAATCTTGGCCGGTTTTACCCTCCTGATCGAGAAGTGCTGAAAGACGTGACGCTCGCGTTTTACCCGGGAGCCAAGATCGGGGTGCTTGGACATAATGGCGCGGGCAAATCCTCGGTATTGAGGATCATGGCAGGCATCGACGACGGGTTTACCGGCGAAGCTCGACTTTCGCCTGGTTTCTCTGTTGGTCTTCTCGATCAAGAGCCAAAACTCAACGACGGCAAGAACGTCTACGACAACGTCATGGAAGGCGTTGCTGAGACTCAGTCCCTCATTGATCGATATAACGAAGTTCTAGCCATGTGGGGCGACCCAGACGCCGACCTCGATCAGGTCGGGTCATTGCAAGCTGAACTCGAAGACCAAATTCAATCATCGAACGCATGGGATGTAGAACGTCAGGTAGCGATCGCAATGGATGCTCTGCGAGTACCTCCGGGTGAAACAGATGTTTCTACACTTTCCGGCGGTGAAAGACGAAGGGTTGCTTTATGTCGACTGCTCCTCGCTCGCCCGGACCTCCTGCTTTTGGATGAGCCCACCAATCATCTAGATGCAGAGTCCGTCGCTTGGCTGGAGCGATTTTTGAAAGATTACGAGGGCACTGTGGTATCGGTGACCCACGACCGTTACTTCCTAGACAACGTCGCAGGTTGGATTCTCGAACTAGATCATGGGAATGCCTACCCGTACGAAGGCAACTACAGCGGTTGGCTAGAACAAAAACAAACGAGACTCGCCTCAGAGGAGCGTCACTCCAATGCTCGACAACGCACTCTGGCGCAAGAACTCGAATGGGTACGACTTTCGCCTCGCGCTCGGCAAGCAAAGAGCAAGGCACGTCTGTCTGCATACGACGAGCTCTTAGCTGAACATGAGGCAGGAGAACATCGGGACGAGAAACTCGAACTAAGCATTCCGATGAACCGTCGACTTGGTGATCAGGTAATTGAGCTAACAAACGTCAACAAGGGCTTCGGTGACCGACTCCTGATTGAAAATCTGTCATTCATCCTGCCACCGGCTGGAATCGTGGGGGTCGTCGGTGCGAACGGCGCAGGCAAAACAACTTTGTTTCGCATGATCACGGGCGAGGAACAAGCTGACACAGGTGACATCACTATTGGAACCACCGTGGACTTGGCCTACGTCGATCAGTCTCGGGATGAATTGCGGGACAACCAAACCGTCTACGAGGAGATAACGGATGGCCTAGACATCGTCCAAGTCGGAAATCAGGAGGTAAACGGCCGGAGCTACGTCGCTTCTTTCAATTTCAAAGGCCCAGATCAGCAAAAGAAAGTGGGAGACCTGTCGGGTGGGGAAAGAAACAGGGTCCAGTTAGCAAAAGTGCTGAAGGTAGGCGGCAACGTATTACTTCTTGATGAACCGACCAACGATTTGGACGTTGACACGCTCCGGGCTCTTGAGGCCGGGCTTGAAGCCTTCCCTGGGTGCGCCGTTGTAATTAGTCATGACCGCTGGTTCCTTGATCGCGTTGCCACGCACGTTTTGGCCTTCGAAGGAGACAGTCAAGTTCGCTGGTTTGAGGGCAACTTTTCTGAATACGAGGAATTCCGGCTACGCGAATTCGGTGATGATGCGGGGCCAAAGCCAATTAAATACAAGCCGTTAGCTCGATAATCGCGCGATCCGCGCGAAATTGAAGCTATACGGTTCTATCCCTTGGTTACTAAAACGCGCTTATAGCGCGAATTTGAGCCTCATTCGCGCGATCCGTGCAACTTATTCGCGCGAATCGCGCGAATATCCACCTAGTTCGCGCGACGAGTGACTAGATTGCCTTTTGCACCCATAGTGACCATGGCAACAGGAGATAAATCGTGGCCGCGAAATCAGCGACTAAGACAAAGAAGTGGCAAAGCCGAGCAGTCACGAGGACAGTCGACGCCGGAAATTCAGCCTATTGCGCTGTCTGTGACGAACTAATCAAGTTTCGAGCCCGCATCCGCGCCGACCAAATTATTTGCAATGTCTACGTAGGTAACCAATGGGATCGTGTAGAGCACTTCCACCCCGAGTGCTACAAAAAAGCAAAAGCACCATACGGCAAACCGGCTGATTAATTTTGCAACAGGGTTCAGGTCACAAGATCTGACTCAAGAAGAGTTTGGTTCGATCTTCTGTCGGATTCGTAAAGAAGTGTTCGGGAGTCCCGACTTCGACTATCTCTCCACCTTCCATGAACATGATCCGGTCGGCAACCTCACGGGCAAATCCCATTTCGTGAGTGACAACCATCATCGTGATTCCGGACCCTGCGAGCTCCTTCATTACATCAAGAACTTCCTTGATCATTTCTGGGTCGAGCGCAGACGTTGGTTCGTCGAACAGCATCACGCGTGGTTCCATGGCAAGAGATCTCGCTATTGCGACACGCTGCTGCTGTCCACCTGACAACTGGCCTGGGAACTTCTCTGCCTGTTCAGGAATCCCTACTCGTTCAAGGAGTGCACGCGCCATAGCTTCAGCTTCAGCTCGCGGCTTCTTCCTAACCCAAATTGGGGCGAGAGTGATGTTATCTAGAACTGTTAAATGCGGGAAAAGGTTGAACTGCTGAAAAACCATCCCTACTTCGGATCGAATCTTTTCGATGTTGCGAAGGTCGTTAGTGAGTTCAATACCATCAACAGCAATATCTCCGGCTTGATGGACCTCTAGACGATTGATACAGCGGATCCACGTGCTCTTACCTGAACCTGATGGTCCACAAACAACGGCAACCTCACCTTCTTTAATCGTCGCCGTAACACCTTTCAGTGCCTGAAAGTCGCCGTAGAACTTATCTACATCTACGCAAACGATCATGTCGTCGCGGTCGGCCAACCTATCGGTAGCCGCTGTTGTTGCATCATCGATGCTCATGAATCTCTACTCCCGGTCTGAGGGGTATGGGGACTTGTCATCATCGTTCTCCAAGCCCTACTCGCTGCTCTAAACGTTGGCTGTATTTGGAAATGGTGAAATTAAAGAAGAAATAGATCATCGCTACAAGAAGAATGCCTTCTCGCTTTACTCCCATGAACTCACTTTGAGCTGGGATCACTGAATTCGCCACCCGCAGAAAATCGAACAGGCCAATGATTGCCAAAAGCGATGTCTCCTTGAAGGTCGAGATGACTTGACCCACAAGTTGAGGAATTGAAACGGTCAAGGCTTGTGGCAGGACGATAAAACCTGTCCGTTGCGCAGATGTCAGACCAATTGCGTCTGCTGCTTCGTATTGGCCCTTGGTGATCGATTGCAGGCCACCTCTGACGTTCTCCGCTAAATAGGCCGCTGAGAAGAGTGTGTAGCCCGTTAGAACAGCGGCTAATTCCGCTAACTCCATCCCGTCGGGAAGAAACAGGGGAACCATGACAGAGAAGAAGATCAGGACACTAATTAGAGGGACGCCTCGTATCACCTCAATGTAGCTAGTTGACAGCATCCGAAAGATGGGGAACTTCGATGTCCGACCCAAAGCAAGCAAAACTCCCAATGGGAAGGAGAGAAGAACAACTATTAGCGCGACGAACAGCGTCAATCCTAAGCCGCCCAGGAACTCTGTCGACTGGAGTTCGACTGTTGACGGGGTGTTGATCATGGTCGCTAGGTAATGAACTAATGCTGTAACGCCAACCCAGCCAAAAACGAGTTGGCGGCGTTTCGCTACTTCGCCTATGAAGTTCGGGGCCAATAGCGCTGCTAGTGCCAAGAGCAGGAAACTAATCCGAGCCTTTTGAAGCATCGGGTACCAGCCAAAAAATGCCGCTACCCAATTAAATACTGCGAAGCCCAAAAGCAGAGTCGCTGTGATCCGCCCTGCTTCTCCGATGTCCGTGCGAGTCAGCCCCCAAAGAAGTGCTCCACCCAATAAGCCAAACGCCAAGCCCATGGGAAGATCCGTTGAGATCACGTGACCGTAATCAAGGGCGGGGTCCCTGAGTACCACCCAGAAGAGTGTTAGTGGACTTATGAGCCACAGCAAATTGCTAGAGCCCTTTATGAGTCCGAGATACCGACTGCGTTGTAAAGATCTGCCAGCGAGGAAGAAACCGCACAGAAGGATCCACATAACCGTCCACGGCAGCTTTGTCGAGAATGCAACCGTCCTACCTGCTTCGGCGACATAGGCCTTTGTCGCTGAGATATACGCGTAATGGCCGTATGGAGCTACCCAGAGGCTCAACACAACTAGACCGAGACCCACGAACACAACTGAAGTGACTGGCACCTCTGCGCGTGGTCTTCGCCAGCGCCGGCGGACAGGTCTGCTGAAATTACTCCACAGCCCGGCTCCCACAGCCAACAAAATAACTGCCGCAATCCACCAGCTGGATCGATCCACCATGGCATCCACGAAGGACTCGCGTTGCAGTGAACCTTCAATCGTGCGAATGACCTTTCCGTCGGTGCCAATGATCACGCTGGGTTCACGCAGGATTACGCAAATCGCTAGGAACGCTCCTGTGCCCATCAACCATGTAGACATTCGCTTTACAGACACGCCGCCCCAATTTGCCCATATGCCGGCGCTGAGACCTGCAAGGCCGACGATAAATCCAAGGGCGACCCACACTCGTATGTACTGAGATTCAGGGTAAGACAAAGTCATTAAAGCTCGAAGGTTGGTGCGCACCGCATCCCATTGACGGTTTTCGCTAAAGACGAAGTTCAGAACGCCGCGCAATGCCAACAAGGCAGCTAGTACACCGAACAGTGTGAGGATTCCATTCGCCCAATTCGAGAAGAGATTTTTTCTCAGCCATTGACCCATCGGCAAGCTTGGAACCTCATCAGAAGAAGGCCCTTGTTCGTCTAATCCCCTTTGAAATTCCAGGTCTGCTGATACTTGGTCTGCATCTTGCATATCAGCGCTCCACGATTCTCATGCGGACGTTAAAGAAATTGACGATCACTGATATAGACAGCGAACACGAGAGGTAAAAGAACATCCAGATAGATACGACCGGAAGGGTTTTTCCAGTTTGGTTGTAGACCGTCTGTCCGACCTGAACAATGTCGCTGTACCCGACTGCGATCGCGAGCGAGGTGTTCTTGGTCAAGTTCAAGTACTGATTCCCTAAAGGTGGAAGCATAATTCTCGCTGCCTGCGGAATGATTACTCGTCGCAATGCAGTTGAACGGCGAAGACCAAGCGCAGATGCAGCTTCTGTCTGCCCCTTGGGAACCGCAAGTATTCCTCCTCGAACTATCTCGGCAATAAAGGCGGAGGTATAGAACACGACCCCGAAAAAGACCGCAGCAAACCCAATAGAAAAGTTGAGACCCGATGGGCCATAGTTGGGGAATTTACCCAGCTGAACTATGTCCGGCATAGCAACATCAACAGGGCGGCCACTTCTGCCATTGCCGAACTTATTACCCAAGACTTCAAAGAGGTCACTAGCAGAATTAATCATCCAACTAGCGAGCCCAGGCCAAAGAACTAAGAAGAAGAAGGCGCCCAACAACCCGCCAATCCCTGCGAAGATCATCCGGAAATAGTCATCGTCGGTTAACTTTGCCAACCCGGCGGGCGTCCGTCGATTGTTCAGAAATCCACGAATCCAATAGGCACTCGCACCGACTGCGAGAACTGCTACCAACAGTTGAAGAACACCTTGAGGCACTGCAGAAACCACAGATGATAAACCATCAAAGATATTTCCAACGAAACCAAAAATCGGGTGGATGAACCAACCCAAGATCCCAAAGACAACAACCAGGCCGAAGGCAGTCAAAATTGGGTATGTCTCTTCGCCCGACAGATCCTGTTGCGCTATGCGCCGCTTTCGCAGAAAATTGGCCGCGAAGAGACCGATTACGATGACGATCATCCACTGATAGAAACCATCTGCGATATGGACCCTCGGCATCGACAGGCCCTTATTGGATACATGGAACCACCCGTTGATAGGGCCAACATCCATAGAAACTCGGTCCAAGCTGGCGAAGACTGCTCCGTAAAAGAGAATCTGCACCAACAAGGGAACGTTACGAAGGGCTTCCACGAAAACGGTTCCCAATTTCCGAAGTAGCCAGTTGTTCGAAAGTCTCGCCAGACCAACGAGTACACCGATCACTGTCGCTACCAGGATTCCGGCAATTGCCATCCGTAAAGTGTTGACCATTCCGACCCATAGCGCTCTGCCCCCCGTATCAGGGTCCGTGTCGATCCCTGAAGAAAGATCGATACCGGGATTGACTGACAAGAAGTCATAATCGGTAGGCACGTTCGACGCTTTGAGATTGTCGCCAGCTTGGTTGGCTAGAAACCAGAGAGCACCAAGAGTGAGCAGCAGGGCGACTATTTGCACAACCCACTTGACCACTGTGACGTCTCTATAGAGCGGGGGACGTTCGTGATGAATTGATGGTGGAGCAGTGCTTGCCACTAGGTGATTCCCTCTCAGATATACACGACAGCTCTAGGTCATCAATCATTAAGCCTAGAGGCAGCGAAAGGGCTGAAGGTCCATTTCGACCTCCAGCCCTTTCAAAATTCTTTGGTGGTTTTAGGCCACCTACAGAATCAAATTGCTATATCAACGTGCAGGTGGAGCGTAGACAAGACCACCGGCGGTCCAGGCAGCGTTAGCTGACCCTTCACGGCTCAGACCCACTGGGTTGAGGTTACGGCTGTAGATCTCGTCGTAGTTTCCGACCTGCGAGATGACCTGGTAGAAGGCATCAGCTGGAAGGCCCATGCCACTCTGCAGTTCACCTTCGCCTCCAAGGAGACGGATGGTTTCGGTGTCGCCACCGGTAAGCATTGAGTCAACGTTGCTTGAGTTCAAGCCCTTTTCATCAGCAATGATGGTCGCATACACGGCCCAGTTAACGGCATCAGCAAATGCTGAGTCGTTCTGACCGTATGTCGGACCAAGCGGCTCTTTCGAGATTGGTGTTGCTGGGAAGATCACCCAGTTTTCACCGTCTGGCTGCTGCTTGGCCTTTCGGCCTACAAGGCCTGAACCGTCAGTCGTGATGATGTCACATGCGCCTGAGATGAAGTTGTTGGTGACGGTGTCGAAGTCTTCAAAGGTTTGAAGTTCGATACTTACACCTGCTTCAGCTGCTGCGTCTGCGATGTTCTTTTCGGTTGTGGTACCTGCACTGGTGCAGATCACTGAACCGCCAACATCCGATACCTGTGAAGAACCGGAGAAGCCATCGCTTTCGCGACCCATGAGCTGTTGACCGTCATAGTAAGTCGTTGGACCGAAGTCCATGCCAACTTCAGAGTCACGGCTCTGCGTCCAAGTTGTGTTTCGCATCAAAAGATCAACGTCACCAGTCTGAACTGCTGTGAACCGCTCAGCGGCCGTCAATGAAACGAAGTTCACCTTGTTCGCGTCACCAAGAATGGCTGCTGCAACAACGCGGCAATAGTCGGCATCGAAACCGGCCATGCTGCCATCAGCTTGGAGTTCGGAGAACGCTACGGCAGAACCTGAAACACCACAGTTAAGGGTGCCGCGGCTCTGGACCGTGTCCAGAAGGCTTTCGCCACTAGCTGCGAGCGTTACTTCAGTTTCTTCTTCTGTGTCCGATGACGAGCTGCTTGCGCTGCTGTCGTCAGAGGAATCGCTCCCACCACAGGCCGAAGCGGCCAGTGCAAGAGCGAATAGTGTGGCAAGCACTCGCCACATAATGTTTTTCCGCATCTGTTTGAGTCCCTCTCTGTTGCGGTTACCGGCCCCGCGACCGGATTTCTGCTCGGTTAAGAGTGCGTGCACGGTATACGGTCAACAAAGCAAACAAACACCTTGTGATCTTTTCGTCACAATCTCTTTACAGGGCAGAGACCCTATCCGCTAAACGATCGTTTAACCAAGCTTCATTCAACTTTGTCTATCAGGAGCCGCAGAACCCATGGCCAATCCCCAAGATCACGCGATTAGCGCTCGCATCGCGACTGATGCCGGGAACCTCCTTTTGGACATCCGCGAACAGCTCTTTGCTCAAGGAGCAGATAGCTGGACAGTTAAAGACACGGGTGACCTTGAGGCTCATCGATTTATCATGCGCGCTCTTCGAGAGCACTTCCCCGACGACGGAATCTTGTCCGAAGAAGGCCGTGATGACCTGTCCCGATTGAATAAGGAACGGGTATGGATTGTGGACCCTCTCGACGGGACACGGGAATTCGGTGAGCCGGGGCGCTCAGACTGGGCCGTTCATGTGGCTCTAACCGAAAACGGCGCTCCAACAGCTGGCGCTGTAGCCCTACCTGCAGTCGACAAAACCCTGACAACTGATCCAGCCTCTCAACTCTTGCCAGCGCATGGCGGTCGACCCAGGATGGTCGTTAGTCGCTCAAGAGCTCCTGCAGCTGCGATGATTGTCGCCGAGGCCCTCGGTGCGGAACTATTGGCTCTAGGTTCCGCTGGAGCTAAAGCTATGGCCGTGGTCCTAGGACATGCTGACATTTACGCTCATAGCGGTGGACAATACGAGTGGGACAATTGCGCGCCCGCCGTGGTGGCAATGGCCGCAGGTCTACATGCAAGCCGTTGTGATGGCTCACCGCTTGACTACAACTACGAAGATCCATGGCTACCCGATTTGTTGATTTGTCGGCCTGAGTTCAAAGATGAAGCGCTCGCCGCACTTAGACGAGCGATTGAGGGCTGAGTTCGAAAATGGAATTAAAAACTACTCGCTTCCAAATAGATGGCCCAGTAGCAACTCTCACACTCTCCCGACCAGAACGTCGCAATGCTTGGACGGGCAGAATGCATACAGAACTTCGCCACCTTCTGGAACAAGCTGACTCTGACCCCGGAATTAGAACGGTGATCATTACCGGTGAGAATAACGATTTCTGTGTTGGAGCTGACAGTCAGGCCTTAGAAGGCCATATCGAAAAAGGCGGATACGACTCTGGTACCGGCTCGGACATCTCTAACCCTGGCTATGGGGTCGCGACCGAATTTGATCAAAACTTTGCGTTTATGTTCGGCCTAAACGTAACTACGATCGCTGCTGTTAACGGAGCCGCTGCCGGAGTTGGACTAGTTCTTGCTTGCTACTGTGATCTTCGGTTTGCTTCAAAAGAGGCCAAGCTGACCACGGCTCATGGGCCGCTAGGCCTACCGGCTGAATTCGGACTCTCTTGGCTGCTACCCAGATTGGTCGGCTTGACTCGAGCTAACGACCTTTTGATTTCAAGTCGGGTCATTACGGCCGGCGAGACCACCGGATGGGGACTCTTCAATGAAATCCTTGAGACAACAGAACTACTGCCACACGTCAGATCGTATGCATCTGAACTAGTTGAGCGTGTTTCCCCATCGGCCCAACGGATGACGAAGCTTCAGGTGTACTTAGATCAGCACAGAGACGTCGGTTCCGCCGTAGCTGAATCCGAGGAACTTCTAGAAACAGCGATGTTGGACCCTGACTACCAGGAGGGCGTACGGGCCCTTGTGGAGCGCCGAACACCTAAATGGAATTAGCTGTACCAAGCGCTATTAACTTCACAAGCAAGGAAGCTGCTAATCCTTATTCATCAAGGATGGTCACCACTCCGGTATCCCCATCAACCCGAATTTTTGCTCCGTCAGGAATGCGTTTTGTCGAGTCGGTAGCAGATACGACACAAGGAATGCCGAGCTCTCTACTCACAATGATGGCATGGCTCAAAGCTGCACCAACATCCACGACCACACCAGCCGCCGGAACAAAAAGAGGGGTCCAGGAGGGATCTGTCAACGGCGCTATCAGCACATCTCCTGGCTCTAACGCTGTGGGGTCATGACTGTCGAGGATGACACGAGCCCGACCTTCGGAGATACCCGGACACCCAGGGAAACCTTGGATCGAATCACCAGATTGCAGCGGCTCAACCACTACAGCATCACGGTCAGGCCAAGATGAAAGGGGTTCGCTTTCTCCCACAATGACGAATGGTTCTTGTTTCCCTGTGGCTATGTCGAAGATTCCCTGTCGCTGTTCAATTATTTCCCGCCATCCGTCAGGGTTGTCTATTGCTTGGTGCTGCTCAGAAAAGCGGAGCATTGCGAAGCTCGTTATCTCCGGATACACGCCTCTATCGACCATCCGCTGACCTAATTCTCGAGCTGCCATCCGCGCTTCTTGAATAAATTTCACGCAATTGGTCTTGGTTCGTTCACGACCAGGCATTAAGACCGATGCGCCGTGAGCTCCAGCCAAGAACTGCCCTTGTGCTTCCGGATCAGCTTCGAGCATCGCTCCGATTTCAGAGACAAGACGCTGACGGTCACCAGCAAGCTGAGCTTGATGGTCCTGAGGTGCAGCGGATGCTGGCGAAACTCGCATCCGGTCAATTGCCGCTAATGCTAAGTCGGGGTTTGTTTCCCAAGTTGGGCACGAAAGTTCCCACTCATTAGGTCCCCTGGACCCATAAGACCTAAGAAATTCATCAAAGGCGACAACAAAGTTTTCTACATCCGATTCGGCGCTGTCTCGTAAACGAGCATCCAGATCTTCAATACCAGCCGCGAAAATTGCATTAACGCTTTCAGACGCAGTGGCCTTTCGTCCTAGTTCCCACATGGCCATCGATGGCGCAGCCGATTCAACATCGCCAAGTCCTGCCAAGATCTTCATGGCGTCAGTAGGGCGACCAACCGCCTCACAAACTGCTGACACAATGCCCAGGGGGACAGTTGCCAGGAAAGTGATGAAAATATGTTGGGCGAAAAGCTCCCGAAACCCACCGTTGAAGAAGTTTTCGATCCAGTCAACAATTTCATGGTCACCCATCGATTCGAAGTCAGGCCGGGCATCTCGAAGGGCATTAACTCGCTGCTCTTGCTCCAAGACGTCGGGCAAATCTGGAGTTGTTAGAGCCCAGCCAAATACTTCACCTATACGAACTTCCGCTTCAGGACTCGGATCATCAGGGTGCTGTTCGTATGCCGGAATACCCGGTTGCGCTCCGAAAAATGCTTCGTCGATGTCTTGCGCTGACAACCCTGGCGCTCGCTCACCAAAAATGCGCATGAGTGAAGCGTTCAAATATGTATAGCCACCAAAAACTCCAAGAAAGATTGGATTATCAGGGTCGAATTCGTTTTCTTCGAACGCTCCGATTCTGATGTACGCATCCCGAAAGCCCAGTTCGCTCATTTGGAGACCATCATCATTTTGAAATGCGAAGTCAAAGGTTGCCAAAGCCACCGGATCGGGGAACACCTCCCCCACATTCGCTCGAGTCCAGATCGGATAACGATCGGATGTCTTGGTACCAACGAAGTATTCCTCAGCCATTATTGACTGCTCCTCCCCATCGTGTGACCCGACAACTACGACCGATGGACCGGATGGCTGCCTCCCCCTCGTGGCAGCCATCCGGCCAGATCACGAATCACAACTCTTCGGCACTATAGGCACCGTTGCACCTATTTGTGCAAACGTTCATTAAGGAATATTTCGCTACTTCAGCTTTAGCCCACTAACAACATCAACCTGAGATACCTTCTAACCGTGGTTTCTGAGACGAACACCAGCTTCGAATGGACCAAAGAGTGGCCACACCTGGTGATCTCTGCTCAGGATGCCGCAGCTCAAGTCCGGGACGGCGACCTTGTGGGTGCAAGTCTTCCAGAACCGACCGCTTTTCTTTATGCGCTTGCAGAACGCACCAACCTAACTGATGTAGCTGTTTTCGTTCCTGCCCCCCGAAAGGGCGGAGCCGCAATAGGCACAAACCCAACACTCGAGTTGCGCGCTCCTTTCTTGACCCAAATTCTGCGTGAAGCGGGTGCGCAAGCAGAACTGGTTCCAGTGAGGCTGGAAGACTGGGGAAGATTCGCGATCCGTAACCCTCCACGGATTGCGTGTGTGCAGGTCGGCACACCCCTTCCTGATGGGACGGTCCCCCCAGGCTCAGCAATGGCGGGCAATGACGCTCTAGTTCGTCGGGCACGGCGAGATGGTGACCTGGTGTTCGGGTTAGTTAATCCTGTGGTTCCGTACATCCACGGAGATTCTTTCAGGATCGAGGACTTTGACGCTCTGATCCATGTTCCGCTTAAAGGATCAATGCCAATCTTCGACGAACGAACTCCTCCTTCTACTCTCGATCCTTTCGTAGGAGCTCTAGACGAATTAATTCCCGACGGTGCGACACTCCAATCGGGAGTCGGTGGCCTGACGGAAGTAGCACTTGCGCGCCTCACTCATAAGACAGATTTAGGTATTCACACCGAAGTGATGTGCCAAGGCTTAATGGATCTGATGAAGTCTGGTGCCGCTACCAATCGCCTCAAGACGGTCTTCCCCAACAAAACTGTCTTTACGATTGCGTTGCCGGAAACATTCGATTTTGTAAACGACAATGCGGACTGTCACATTGTGCCCGCTCACGTTGCGTTGAATCACCAACAAATCTCCGCTAACCGCGACATGCGCTGTGTTAACAGCGCTCTGGAAATCGACCTCTGGGGTCAGGTCAACTCCGAAATGATCAACGGAGTTCAACACAGCGGAGTCGGCGGCGCGCTCGATTTTCTGCGCGGATGCCAAATGTCTGAATCAGCAATGTCAATCCACTTGATGCCAGCCACCGCCAAAGGTGGAACTGCTTCTCGAATTGTGCCTCAAATCAATGTCAATGCTGTAACCGCAACCCGTTACGACGTTGACGTTGTCGTCACCGAGTTCGGGATAGCCCGCTTACAAGACGCTTCTGTAACTCAAAAAGCAGAGCGACTCATCGCCGTAGCTCATCCAGATCACCGGGAGGAGCTAAAAGAAGCTGCTCAACGGATGAAGATCTGCTGAGATCAAGTATGCGAACGCTCAGTTCTTACAAAGGTCGGTTCTTCTGGAGTGCTTCTTTCGGGAGAATATCGGTAGCCCAACTCAGCAAATTCGGAGATCAAACGTGGGCTATCCACCCTGTTCAGCACGAGCCACGAGGCCATTGCACCCCGCGCTTGTTTTGCGTAAAGGCTAATAATCTTAAATTTCCCGTTCTTTTCATCTAGGAAGCGTGGACTCACAACCCGAGCATCTAAAAGGCTTTCGTCAACTGCGGAGTAATACTCCTTTGACGCAAGGTTGATCAAAACTCGGGAGCGATGTCCTTCAAGGTCCGATGCCAAGAGTTCACTGATCCGGTCGCCCCAAAATTCATACAGCCCTTGCCCCCTCGCTGTGGTCAGGTTTGTGCCCATCTCAAGTCGATAGGGCTGGATCAGATCTAAGGGTCTCAGCACTCCGTGCAAACCCGACAGTATCCGAAGCGTTTTTTGTGCCCTAGTGAAGTCACGTTCTGTGTATCGAGCCACATCCATTCCGACATATACATCCCCGCGAAATGCCAGCACCGCCTGTCGAGAATTTTGGGTAGTAAAATTCTCTTCCCAGTCCTGAAAACGTTCGGCATTGAGATCTGCCAAGGCAGGTGAAAGGTGCATGAGTTGGCCTAGATCTGCGGGCGACTTCTTCACTAGTTCATTCACTAATTCGACTGAGTCTTCGATCAGGGCAGGCACCGAGTGCTTACTGGTCAACAACGCCGAATCAAAGTCGAGCCTCTTTGCAGGTGATAAGACAATCAACACGATGGGTTCCTCCACTCTGGAGTTTAGGGACTGGGAAGCCACAACTCAGGATCTATCTGCCCCGTTAGTTGAAACTAGCGTGGCTGACACAGCTACAGTGCGCGTCATACCTGAGAGCAACACTGAAAGACTTGTAGGCAGAGTGTCATGGCAACAACAATCAAACACCATCAAGATTTAGGGGACTTTGACTACGGCACTAGCGATCAAGTGACGCCGCTGATCCGCAGGGTTATCTGCAAAAACCCGACACCCTTCACTTACAAAGGAACGGGTACATATTTGGTTGGCCAAGGCGAGGTTGCCGTCATCGACCCTGGCCCGCCCCTGGAAAGCCATTTAGATGACATCTTGGCCGCTCTGGGGCCTGATGAAACAATTACTCACGCGTTCATCACTCACACGCACAGCGACCACTCTCCGTTGACAAAGCAACTGAAGAAACGGACGGGCGCTATTTCCTACGGCTTTGGGCCTCATGGAAGGGTGAAGGAGGATGACCCTGAAGATCGCGTCGACTTCTCAGAATTTATCTCGAAAGAGGAGCAGGAGCAGTACCGCAAAGAAATTGACGAACTTCCTGAAGAACTCAAACGCGAAGGAGCTGACACAGAATTCTCACCCGACGTTTTCCTCATGGACGGCGACATCGTGCATGGGCCTAGTTGGACAATCAGGTCGATTCACACTCCCGGACACTGTTCGAATCACCTTTGCTTTGAATTAGAAGAAGAGAAGAGTCTTTTCTCCGGTGATCACGTAATGGGATGGGCCACCAGCGTAGTTGGGCCGCCCGATGGGTCAATGAAGGACTACATGGAGTCGTTAAAGAAGTTGCTTCCCCTTGGCCATGAGCAATACTGGCCGACCCACGGTCCACCAATCCCTCAACCCGTTAAATACGTTCAAAGCTTCATTCACCACCGAGAAGAGCGCGAAGAACAGATCGTCGGTTTCCTTAAAGGCGGTCCACAAAAAATTGCCGACTTCGTGCCAGAGATGTACGAAAAGTACGATAAACGCCTGTGGTATCCAGCCGCGGGGTCAGTTCATGCTCACTTGTTGCATATGGTCGAAACTGGAAGGGCCGAGGTGCTGGACAACAACGGCCAACCCAAATTGACTGCCACCTATCAGCTCCTCTGAACTATTACTCAGACATCCGCGTACGTTGAGCTAGTCCTGACTAACTTCAGCGTTTCATGCGCCTAGTTATTGCTAACTGCACAGTTGACTACTCAGGTCGTCTAGACGCACATCTTTCAGAGGCCGTTCGCCTAATCATGATCAAAGTCGATGGCTGTATTTCAATTCATGCCGATGGTGGTGCCTACAAGCCTCTCAACTGGATGAACGCACCAAACACTATTCATGAGTCAGCGGGTGACGACGAATTGACATGGCTTGTGACCAATGACAAGAAGGAACGATTAACAATCCAACTCCACGAAATCATCTCGGACTTCTCTCAAGATATGGGGATTGATCCAGGTCTACAAAAAGATGGAGTTGAAGCTCACCTTCAAGAATTACTGGCAGCAAATGTTGACAAAATTTCCGAAGGCATGGTCCTGGTAAGAAGGGAATACCCCACTGACATCGGCCCCGTGGATCTTCTTTGCCGTGATCAGCAAGGCGCAGCCGTCGCTATCGAAATCAAGCGGCGGGGCGAAATTGACGGCGTTGAGCAATTGAGTCGATATCTCGACTACCTCAACCGAGATGGAAATCTCCGGCCTGTCTCTGGAATCTTCGCCGCACAGGAAATAAAACCGCAGGCCCGCGTTCTGGCTGAAGACCGCGGCATCCGGTGTTTGTTACTCGACTACGACGAGTTGCGGGGCATCGAAAGTCACGAACTTAAACTTTTCTAAGAGCCAGAGAAATACTCCGACCCGTTCGCCATATCAACTGAATGAACAAAGACCGTTGTCGATGACAACTCGCTCATCCGCGGTGCCTTTTTGAGCGATAGTTCGATAAATCGCTTCGCCTTGTTTCACCCACATCTGAACGGTTAAAGAGTCTCCTGGGAACACGGGGGAAGAGAATCTTGAGTCCATACTTTTAAACCGGCTCGGGTCGCCACTGCATAACTCATGAAGAAGCGCTCGACCAGTAAATCCGTAGGTGCACAGACCATGCAGGATTGGTATCGGGAAGCCCCCTAATTCGGTTGCAAACCAAGGATCACTGTGCAGTGGGTTGTAATCCCCAGACAATCTGTAGGTCAGCGCCTGGTCAGACCTCGTCTGATATGTGACCTCATGATCTGGGGCTGTTTCGGGTGCATGTACCTGCGGAGCGGTGTCACCTTCTAGTCCTCCAAAGCCACCTGAACCGCGAACAACCAACGACGCTCGTAAATCGAAAAGAGGTTCACCTGTTTCCTTCAAGGTGGCTTTCGCCTCTGTATCGATAATCGCGTTTTTTCCTTCTCCTTTATCCCAGATACCGCTGACTCTTTCTTCTACAACCACGGTGCCGCCAACTGGGATTGGTTGATGCAAGCTCACACCTTGTGAACCATGCAGAACGCGACCCCAGTCGATTTCACCAACCTTGCCCAATGCTCCGCCTGCACCAAAACCTATGACTACGCCTTGGGTAGGGAAGGTCTGTTGCTCAATGCCCTTGGAGTTATTGGTCGTGAATTCAAGCTCTGAACCAACCGGGTCTTCAGCACCTGCACCGATACCGACCGCATAGAGCAGAGAATCGCGATACCCCCAAGATCGTTCAGTTGGGTTGCCCATGGCGCCCACTGCATTCGGGTCAATAGTCATTATTTTGTCCTTTTTCTAAGTAGACAGAGTCGCCTGTCTTAGCTAAGTAGCCCTCCATCAAAGGGCTGGCCGTCCATTCCTGAATTGAGTTGCGCCTCAGATACGAGTCGTCGTGCTATATCAGCAATTTCTGTTGGATCATCCACAGCTTCGGTTGTAGGTCCGCGATGCCAGCCGTTTGCTACTCCCAGCATTCGACCCGAGGCCTCAAAAATTCGACCTGTCACATCGGCTGATTCTGCACTTTGTAACCACGTCACTATCGGAGCTATGTATCTGGGGTGCATCGATGCTCTGTCCTCCTCAGAAGCTTGACCCATTCCTAAATCTTCTGTCATTCGTGTCAGCGCACCGGGCGCTATTGCGTTGACCCTCACCCCATACCGTTGCAATTCACGGGCCGCTATAACAGTAAAGGCAGCTATGCCCATTTTCGCCGCACCATAGTTCGTTTGGCCGGGATTGCCATAAATCCCTGAAACAGAAGTCGTGTTCACAATCGAAGCGTTTACCGTCTCCCCGGCTTTCGCCTTGTCGCGCCAATACGCTGCAGCCCAACGAGCAGGAGCGAACGTGCCTTTAAGGTGAACCTGGATAACGGCGTCCCACTCGGCCTCAGTCATATTGACCAACATCCTGTCCCTCAAAATTCCAGCATTATTGACGATGCCGGTGAGGTCACCGAACGTTTCAACCGCCTGATTGACCATCCGTTGGGCACCTTCCCAATCGGAAACATCATCTCCGTTAGCTACTGCCTCACCGCCCATCGTTTCGATTTCTGCGACAACCTCATCCGCCGGTCCTAAATCTGATCCCGTTCCGTCCCGGGCCCCTCCCAAATCATTAACAATGACCTTTGCTCCATGCTCGGCGAGCATCAGGGCATGCTCC
>Ga0208408_1000319_pt1 | contig 33499 bp, 35 predicted proteins | sample ETNtaG_4_FD_185776 | JGI IMG/M metagenome (GOLD analysis project Ga0208408, IMG submission 185776) | Marine microbial and viral communities from oxygen minimum zone, Eastern Pacific Ocean - ETNP201406SV67 (SPAdes) (version 2) | ecosystem: Environmental > Aquatic > Marine > Oceanic ... | reverse complement strand
CAAGAATGGTCACATTTGAGGGCAGGCTCGAATAATAGGTATAGGCGCTGTCACACTGGGCAAACAAAGTTTGACTGAAATATATTGAAATCAGGGATATAAAAATCTTTTTCATTATTTAAGGTAAATAATTTTTTTTGTTTCAATTTGATCGTTGCCCGTTAATTTTACGAAATACAATCCCGCTGGATGATTCCCGGCATTCCATTTTATTTCCTGAAAACCTGACCCGGGATTTCCATCTGTCAGTGTTGCCATTAGCCGTCCGGTTATATCAAATATTTGTAGAGACACAGGGCCAGGCGTCTCTGAGGAATACCGGATGGTGGTAGATGAATTGAATGGGTTTGGAAATGGCTGCTTCAGTTCAAACTCACCAGGAATATCCGGTGCGGTTCCGGTTAGCGGGTTTGTAAAACCAGTTACTGTTACACTTTTTGATTCTTCAGGGTGATGTGCGGGGGTGACAGTGATGGTGATGGGATTTCCATTTGCACTGGCAGCAACATTACCCGAAAAAGTTAACCCTGATTCCTGTCCCGGTTGAAGAAAGACACTCTCAGCGGCTGCGTTGAACCAGCCGGCATCATCCATTATCTCATAGAAAAAAGTATCCGGGTATCCCCCTTCATGGATCAGGGTGAAAGTGATGTTCGAAATTCCCTCGGGCAAATAGACGCCTTCAATCCCTTCGTATTCCTGGTAATTATTGATCAGGATACTGAAGGCGGCTGGATACAGGCCCGAAATGCGGTGAGCACGATACACAGCTCCGTTGGGCAATGATAAATTGTATTCTGCTTCCCAAACAATATCGCCATTTTCATTGATCTCCAGGGACCTGCCGCCGCCGCCAACCGTAGTAACCAGCACATTACCATTATTCAGTTTCTGGGTGTTGCCGGAAGCAAAACCAAACAGCTCCAATGGTAATTCATAAGACCAGGCCAATTCCGCTGTATAGTTACTACCCGATTCATTCACTGCAATTTCGATGGCTCTGGAAATGGGTTCATCCGTGCCCAGAAATTCGGGAATGTGACTGAGGTTTCCATTATCAAAGGTAAGGATATTCCCATTGGTCAGTATTTGCAAGCTGTGCTGAAAACTGAATCCAAGCTCTGTACCCATATCCACATCACTGGAAAGCAATTGATGACCCATATTCCAGATTATTTCTCCAGAAGGATAATTAATTTTGGTGATTCTGGAAAGATGCCGGGTTGAGATATAAATCGCTTCTGCATCATCATCAAATACCAGGGCATTCACGTGGGTCCAGTCGTACCTAAGATCGGTGTAGGCCTGATTCCAGGTACCTCCATACTGATCATAATCCGCCATGTTAAAATGATCAAAAGTATCCCAGCTCCAGACCACAGCCCCGGTTTCACGGTCCCATTCCACCAGTTTATCTCCTACCCAGGGGAATTCTACTGCTAAACCATCTGCCTGAAAACCCAAGCCCTGGAATTGCTGTGTCCACGGTCCAACAGGAATAACACCCATGGAGGTCGTTTCAACAATACCCATATAATTTCCATTTGGCAGCTGGATAAGATCGTGGTGCAAAAATTCATCATTTGGCTCCCACCATAATGTACCCCGGTCGAAAGAAAACTCAATTCCAGGCAGGTTATTCTCTGTCCCCGGGTTTAAATAGCAGCCAAATAAATCACCGTATGCAGAAGTATTGTAGTAAACAATATTCTCCGCACCTGAATTCCATATTTCGCGGCCATTTTGATCGATCACAGCCGAAAAATAGTTAAAGAAAGCGCCGAAAATTGTGACGCCGCTCTGGATCTGGCCCCCATTGATGATTGTGGTATTGGCATTAGATAATTGTGTACCGGTGGAAAAGGCAAAGGATTCAGACCAGGCACCTTCCTGTCCGGATGGGAATACCGGACGAATACTCCAATGGTAATTTCGTCCCCAGTCCAGAACTGCTGTTTCAATGTATAACAGTGTATGATCTTCCGCCTGGGAAATCACAGAATCAAAATTGCCTTCTTCTGCAATTTGAATTTCATAATATTCTGCTTCCGGGACCTGCTCCCATTCAAACAAAACATGGATATAAGACAGGGTGTCGCCGTTTGCGGGTCGGATCAAACCTGCCCATAAAACAGCATGTGAAAAGGCAACGGCCAAAAGAAGAAGTGAGCTATTGTTCTGATTGATCATAAATAAGTGATATTAGATAAAAATAATCCGGCTTGGTTAAAATACAACCAAATTGGATCATTAAAAATATGGAATCGGTTCTTCCAACAATTCCGGTGTCGTAATTTTTCATAACGTCTATGCAGTTTTCGCCAATTGATGAACCGATTGTATTATTTGGGAACGGCCAGCCTCCCGTCCACCCAAATGAATTCCTGAGACTTAATAAAGCTGGAACCATCTTATGCACAGACGGGGGTGCGGACAAATTGCATAAACTGGAGTTCAAAGCGGATTATATACTGGGAGATATGGACTCTATAACCGATATGGATAATTGGATGCATGCTGAAAAAATTATCCTGGAAGACCAGTCCCGGACAGATCTTGAAAAATCATTGACCTGGTGTGTGGAAAGAGGCATAAAACAATTGAGTCTTGTAGGCTGTTCCGGCTACCGGGATGACCATCACCAAATGAGTTTCCTGCTTCTATCCATATTTTCCGACCAGATACAAATGGAGATGGTGACCAATTTATCAACAATTTATTGTGTCCATGGATCCCGAAATTTTGAATGTACACCAGACCAGATCATTTCCTTAATCCCCAAGGATTATCTAACAAAAATAAAAACAACGGGTCTGCAGTACCCATTAAACAACGAAAACCTGCAGTATGATTCCCAAGGCATCAGCAACATTGCTACAGAGTCCCGATTCTCGATTCAGACCAATGGCCCGGTATGGGTGATACTGAATCATCCTGAATGATCAATCTTCATTTCATAGACTGGCTCATTCTCGGCGCTTATTTCACCGGGATCATCTGTGTGGGATTTTTTCGATCCCGGGTTGACTCTACATCAGAAGAAACATTCATTCTCGCCGGCCGGAAGTTAAGCCTGCCTGGATTCATCGCCACTCTGGTCACAACCTGGTATGGGGCAATACTGGGGATAGGCGAGAATACGTATTTGAACGGAATCCAGACATGGTTCATCTTTGGTTTGCCCTACTATGTTTTTGCTGCCGGGTATGCTTCCTGGGCTGCACCCAGGGTCCAGCAGGCAAAAATGATTACCATTCCGGACCATTTTCGTTTTCACTTTGGTGAGGGTTCCGGAATTATCAGTGCACTGCTCCTGGTCTTCCTCACCAGCCCTGCACCCTATATTTTAAGTATGGGGGTACTTATCCAATCCATGTTTCAAATTGAGTTCGGTCTTTCATTATTGATCTCTACGGTATTCAGCGTGATTTATGTCTGGAATGGAGGTTTTCTGGCAGTGATCAAAACGGATATGATTCAATTCCTGCTCATGTTCCTGGGGTTTCTCCTGCTGGTAATATTCTCCTGGATTGATTTCGGCTCTCCGGTAGCCCTGTATCAATCGCTTCCTGAACTGCACCGGGATCCCCTGGGCGGCAATTCGGTCCAATACGTTCTGGTATGGTTTTTTATTGCTGTCTGGACCATGGTCGACCCCGGATTTTATCAGCGCTGTGCCGCAGCAAAGTCACCGGAAATTGCGAGAAAAGGTTTATTCATTTCCATCGGGTTCTGGTGCCTGTTCGATTTTTTGACTGTCCTTTCAGGGCTTTATGCCGTCATGGCAATCAAGACAGACAATGCCCTTTTTGCATTTCCCTTACTGGGTGTGAAAGTATTACCGGTGGGTATATTGGGTTTATTCATCACAGGTATTTTCGCAATAATCATGTCCACAATTGATTCATTCAGCCTGATCAGTGCCATCACATTTGGGCGGGATATCCTGTGGCGAATCCAAAAACCCAAATCGCAAAAAAATTCAATTCCCCTGGTAAAAAAAGGATTGGTGATCATTTCCTTCATTGCTCTATTCCTGGCGTTTGCTGTCCCCTCTGTAGTGCGGCTTTTCTATACCCTGGGCTCCGTACTGATACCGGGACTCATCTTCCCCTTTCTTTACACCCTCTCCGGCCAGGCCAGGATTCTGCGGGGCTCTGCTGGAAAAATATGGATCCTGCTGCCGGTTCTGCTTTCCATGGGCTGGCTTTTCTTAAGCTATACGATATCGGAACCCTTGCTGGGGATCGAACCGTTTTATCCCGGGTTTCTATTATCTATTCTTCTGGGTCTGTATTTTCAAAAGTATACTTTGCAGAAAAAATGAGAAGGCCCTCTCCGCGGTAGTCTCGGCGAGCCCAGTGTCTGCTGAGGCTTCCTTCTCCCCCGCAAATAAAAAACCCTGCTATTGAGCGGAGGCAAAAAATACCAAACAGGTGATATTTGAAGTTCTATTGTCTGATTAGCCAGAGCCACCACCTCCACCGCCGCCAGCGCCACCGCCGCCACCGCCGGCACCACCATCACCACCAAATCCTGCACTGATAGCTGAACCTGTATCAATCATATTAGTAAAACTGCTGGTAAAGCTATCTGTATTCATGCTGCTTATACTTGTATCATGAAACCAAATAAAATCACCGGTATCATAATTAAAACTTTTAAGCAGCTGTTTTATTTGATAACTATCTAAGCCCGATACTACAGAATATTGTAATAGTAGATTATCATCAAGGTCGCAGTTTTCCAAATTTTTCTTATACTTTATTTTATCCCCAAAATTTTCCCATTTCTTTTTTAATAAACGACAGTTATGTGACATTCTGATCATAGCAAAACTGCCAACTAAACCTATAATGAGTAAAAGTATTCCTGAAATAATTGATAAAGCAGGATTGTACTTTATCAAATAAATAGAAATACTAATCATCACCAAATGAGTAATGAAAAATATTGCAGTACTTCTTTTTGGCGCCTTTTCCAACCAATCATTATTAATAATTTCTTGATCAATGTATTTATTCCAATCACTAACAAAAGATGTAGAAGCTCCAATCTTTTTAAAAATCTCATCAAGGTAATTAACTCCACTATTAATCTGTAAACTGACAAACCTTACTAGAAGAGAATCCCATTGATCCAACGCATCAATTGTTGAAATATCTTTAAGTTGGATTACAACTTTCTTTTCTTTCTTTTTCTTTTTTCTGAAGAAAGATTCTTTAATTGTTTCAGTTTCTTGAATTATAAAGTAACCATTGCTGGCAAGTCGAAAAAGTGTGGCTAGGATCGCAGTACCTGTCAATTTTTGATAGGTGATAAAATAGCTCACCAATGCAGGATGATGACTTGAAGGAAAATTTAATTTCCCTTCAAAAGTCAATTTTTCAATTCTGTGTTCTCTCCCATATTTAATGGACCTAATAATCACTGCAATTACAGATACTGCCATGAATAAAAATGAAATTATAAGTCCAAATTTCGATCCCAATTCTTTAATGTTAATATTTTCCAGTTCTGTTTCGATTGAAAAAGAACTATCATTTACTATTGGTTCTATGAGATATGTACTGGGGAAAATAGTATTGATTCTTATTCTACTTTTCTTTGAAATATTATCTGCTTCTAAAGTAATGGTACCCCTATTAAAAGTTGTTTGAAGTCTATCTTTGCCCAACCCTGTAGCCTTGTACCAAATATCATTTTTTTGTAACTCTTCTTCAAAATTTTGTTCGATTGTTAATTTTTTCGTTTTTACATCCCAACCCTTACCTAGGTAAGTCCAATGAAACTGAGTATCATTATGACCAATTCTCAAGGCTCCCTTTAATTTATAAGACACAGTAAAAACTTTTTCAGTATCTTCTGCATAATGGAACCACTTTATCCTTATTGATTTTTTTCTATTTTGAATTTGAAAAGTATTTGGCTCTGAATTACTTGAATTAATGTATTCTGTGGCACCCTCGGATACCCGTATATCATAGATTTCTTTAAATAACTTTTTATTGATTTTAAGGTATGTAAATTTATATCTACCCTTAAAATTGAATGTCCGTGTTTCTACAATAGATACAGTACCATCCTGCGATATAATAGAAGAAATCTTTAAGTTATCAATTGTATTAGATCTTGCGAAAACACAAGATAAATTGACTAAGAATAACAGTGTATATTTAATAAACGATTGTGCCATTATATAATTGATGATAACAGTTTTACAGAGTTTTTTCCAAGTCTTATACGAATAAATCTACCCATCCTCCCACAAACAAAAAACCCCGGGTGACCGGGGTTTGATGATGCGTTTCTTCAGTTCCTATATATTTGACATTAAAAGATATAAATGCCTCTACATTCAACATTCAAAACCAATTTTATCTATAAAACTACAATAAAACCCACTAACAAAAACATTGCTGGACAGTTCGTAATTAGGATAAATATATCTAATTTCTATTGAGAGATTTTCTTTTTATAAAATGATATTGACTATTACCGAAGGTCGGAGAAATTTCCAAATTGATCCTGCATCATCCGTCTGTTTGGCAATTCCTTACGAATATAATGGCTCCCAACCAAATTTTTATAACACGCCTACTGGGAGCGCAACTCCGTTTCAACAAAATAATTTTGTTGGGGAAGTAAAAAATAATAAAGGATGCAATGTGATGGTTATTAATCAGAATATTCATTGCACTGGAACCCATACTGAATGCGCTAGCCATATATTAAACCAGGACATTTACATCCACGATGTATTATCCCCAACATTTATCCAAACTAAATTAATTTCTATTACTCCAGAAAAGTGGACGGAAACCGATGAATCGTATCATTGTCCTGTGGATAATAATGATCAGGTAATCACAAAAAAGAAACTTATAGAAAAACTTCATTATCCTGTAGATGGATTGGTACTACGTACGTTACCAAATCATCAGGAAAAATTGAATCGTAAATATGATTCGTTAAATACGGCATTTCTCACAACTGAAGCTATTTTATATCTGGACGAATTAAATATAAAACATCTGGTTATTGACCTTCCAAGTATTGATCGCACAGATGACAATGGAGAGTTGGGCAACCACCATCATTATTTTGAACGTGTACCACCTTTTGAGAAGACCATAACCGAATTAGCATATATTCCTGATTCAGTTGATGACGGTTCATACTTCATGCTAATCGAAATCCCGGCAATGAGACTGGATGCAGCACCATCTAGGCCTTTCTTATTTAAATTTGAGGAACAATAATGGATCAAGTAAAACCATATCCAAAGCAATATTATCAAGACTATTTAAATCTCGAAAAAATCTTAAACAGCCAACATCTTCTCAGTCAAAAGTATGGTCATTCTGCGCATGATGAGATGTTGTTTATTATCGTGCACCAGGTATACGAATTATGGTTTAAACAAATTTTATATGAACTGGATTCATTGCTTGAGATATTTCATAAGGATGAAATTCAAGAATCTCATATTTCTTGGGGGGCTGCCCGGCTGGAACGAATTGTTGAAATCCAAAAAATACTGATTGACCAGATTACTGTTCTGGAAACAATGACACCTATGGATTTTTTAGATTTCCGGGATTTTCTTATCCCTGCATCGGGATTCCAGAGCGTACAGTTTAGAATAATTGAAAATAAACTCGGATTATGTCCCGAAGATCGTTATTCCTATGGGGATAACAGCTATCATTCTTATCTTAATCAATCGGACCAAAAAAAAGTAAGCAAGACTGAATCAACTCTATCTCTTTTTGATTTAATGGAAAAATGGTTGGAAAGAACACCTTTTCTTGATTGGGGTTCCACTTCCTTCTGGAAAGAATATGAATCAGCGGTTCAGGAGATGTTGAGCAGTGATCGGAATCTGATAGAAACCAATGATAAGCTTTCGAAAACTGAAAAAGAGAAACACTTGTTAGAATACAATAAAACAGAAGCATCTTTTGGTGCAGTACTGGATTCAAAAGAGCATGCCAAATTAGTAAAAGAAGGGAAATGGCGCTTATCTCATAAAGCGACTCAGGCTGCCTTATTGATATATCTGTATCGAGATCAGCCTATCCTTGACAATCCCTATCAATTATTAACCAAAATTTGTAATGTGGATGAATTATTCACAGCATGGCGATATCGCCATGCACTAATGGTCTCCAGAATGATAGGACGGAAAATTGGTACTGGCGGATCCACTGGATCTGACTATTTGAATAAAACAGCCGAAAAACACCGTATTTTTAGTGATATCAGTGAATTGACAACATTTTTAATACCCAGGTCAGCTTTACCACAATTACCACAGGAAGTAGCAAATAACCTGGGATTTTTTTATCATGTGAAGCAGAAATAATGGATTTAAGCCTTAAAGGAAATAGAGCCATCGTTTGTGGCAGTACAGATGGAATTGGAAAAGCATCTGCACTATTGATGGCAGAAAGAGGAGCAAGCATTACATTGGTAGCACGCAATAAAGACAAATTAAATACTACTTTAACTGAATTATCCACAGAATATGGGCAAAGTCATTCTACTATTTGTGCAGATTTCAATCAACCAGATGAATTAATACAAATGATGCAGGCACATTTAAAAGAAAGTGATTGTACGTACCGCATACTGGTAAATAATTCTGGCGGTCCCCATGGGGGTCCGCTGATCGAAGCAAAAGAAGATGAATTTCGCGTGGCCTTTGAACGACTGCTGATTTGTAATCATATCATGACCAAAGCAGTCGTACCGGGAATGAAGGCACAGGGTTCAGGACGAATTATTAATATTATTTCAACATCGGTTCGCCAGGTAATTCCTGGTTTGGGCGTATCTAATACAATTCGAGGCGCAGTAGCACAATGGGCAAAAACTCTGGCTCTGGAGTTGGGCGAATTTGGAATCACAGTGAATAATATTTTGCCGGGATATACGGCAACTGCAAGACTCCAAGAACTAGCTGAAAATAAAGCTGAATCCATGGGTGTGACCCCTGATCAAATTCAAGATGACTGGGCAAAAAACACATCCTTAAAGCGTTTGGGGACACCAGACGAAATTGCGAGTTCGGTAGCATTTTTAGCATCAGATGCAGCCGGATATGTCAGCGGACATAACTTGTCGGTGGATGGCGGACGTTTCGGTGCCTAATGATAAAACGAACTAGTTACTGTCAGGATGCATCCATTAATAAAGATTGGGAGCAGGTGATAGTGTATATTTTTGATGGTGTACAAAAATTTGCCGTGTATATCAAATTGGAATTCCAATAGTGGAACAATTATATAATTTTATAAATGGTGAATATATCCCGCCAAGTTTAAACCAATATATAGATGTATTTGAACCTGCTATCGGAAAGGTTTACGCACAAGTAGCGGATTCTAATTCTGATGATGTGGAGAATGCTTTTCGATTTGCTGAGAATGCTTTCTCTGGATGGTCAGAATTAACCGTTAAGGAAAGGGCAGACATTTTAAACAGGATTGCTGATGGAATAGAGTCGCGGTTAGATGAATTTGCTTATTATGAATCGAAAGACACTGGAAAACCCATTACCCAAGCTCGAACTGTAGATATCCCAAGGGCTATCGCTAATCTTCGGTTTTTTTCAGAATACGTTTATTCTTTTGATTTTGAGTCTAACCTAACAGATGATATATCAAAAAATAAAGTTGTGCGATCCCCTTTAGGTGTAGTGGGTTGTATTTCACCATGGAACCTTCCTCTATATTTATTTTCATGGAAAATTGCTCCAGCCCTTATAGCTGGAAATACAGTTTTAGCAAAACCATCAGAGTTGACACCATACACTGCCTATAAATTAGGGGAAATCTGCCAAGATTCAGGATTACCATCCGGTGTTCTTAATATTATTCATGGACAGGGCAGCATTGCTGGTGATGCGATGATAAGTCATCCTAAAATCAAAGCAGTTTCATTCACGGGTGGAACCGCTACAGGAAAATTAATTGCTGAAAAGACCGCATCTTCTTTTAAAAAATTATCGCTAGAAATGGGTGGTAAGAATCCGGCCATAATTTTTTCTGATTGTAACTATGATAAAATGTTGGAAATAGTAATTCGATCATCCTTTTCCAATCAGGGTCAAGTCTGTTTATGCAGTTCGAGAATACTAATAGAAAAATCGATATATGATAAGTTTAAAAAAGATTTTATTAGCCGTGTTTCAGGGTTGATAGTAGGTGACCCAAATGAGGAAGAAACCCAATTTGGTGCTATTTCATCTCAAGCTCATTATAATAAAATTCTTGATTATATTATTTTGGGGAAACAGGAAGGTGGAGAATTACTTTTAGGTGGGAATGCAGTAAAGATAAATGGCCGTTGTAAGGATGGGTATTTTATAGAGCCAACCATATTTCAGGGACTAAAAAACTCGTGTCAAACAAACCAGGAGGAGATTTTTGGGCCAGTGGTAACATTAATCCCATTTGATACGGAAGAAGATGGAATTCGAATCGCCAATAATATAAAATACGGGTTATCGGCAACCATCTGGACTGAAGATATGGTTAAAGCCCAACGTGTTGCAAAAGGGGTTGATGCAGGCGTCATCTGGGTAAACTGTTGGCTTGTGCGAGACCTTCGGACACCCTTTGGCGGAATGAAAAAATCAGGTTTGGGTCGAGAAGGCGGTGATGAAGCACTGAGATTCTTTACAGAACCAAAAAACATATGTACACTGATATGAAACCAAAGTATAAAAAACATATTTTTATTTGTGTTAATGAGCGGGATGAAACCAATCCTAAGGGGGACTGTACTCGTTGTGGCGGTATGGACATCCGTATGAAATTTGTACAACTTATTAATCAACATGGATTGAAAGGAAAAATACGTGCAAACAAAAGCGGGTGTTTGGATGCCTGTGAAATGGGTCCCACTCTTGTAATTTATCCCAATAATATTTGGTACACGCACGTTAGTGTTGATGATGTAGAAGAAATTTTTGAAACTTCTGTTATAAATGATAGCGTTGTAGAGCGTCTTGTCTCTACAGAAGAAACTTGGGAAAAACTACAAGAAATCAGGCAACATAATTTATGACTGGGAATATCAAAACGGAAAAAGCCCCAGAACCAGTTGGTAATTACCCACATGCCAGGAAAGTGGGAAACCTGTTATTTCTGTCTGGTGTAGGTCCAAGAAAACCGGGAACAAATGTCATTCCAGGCGTGGTGATGGATGGCCAGGGGAATATTGTAGCCCATGATATTGAAGAACAATGCCACTCCGTTTTTCAAAATGTAAAAATCATCCTGGAAGAAGCAGGGAGCAGCTGGAATAATCTTATTGATGTCACAGTATTCTTAACGGATATGAAGGGAGATTTCGATCGGTATAACCAAATTTATGCCGATTATTTCAAAGAAAATCAACCCTGCAGAACTACAGTTGAAGTCATATCATTGCCTACACCCATCGCAATTGAACTTAAATGTATAGCAACCATTGTTTAGGAGGCTTTTATGTCTTTGACACCCCCACTTAACTTTAAAAATTGGATCGATGAAAATCGACATTTATTAAAACCTCCTGTAGGAAACAAGGTGGTTTATAGTGGAACTGATTTTTTAATTATGGTTGTAGGCGGCCCAAATTCCCGTAAAGATTATCATGTGGACCCGGTTGAAGAATTTTTTTACCAGATTGAGGGTGATATGCTCCTTAAAATTATTGAAAATGGGCAAATGCTTGATATCCCAATTAAAGAAGGGGAAATATTTTTACTCCCAAAAAATATTCCCCATTCTCCGCAGCGGTTTGAACATACAATCGGTCTAGTGGTGGAATATCAAAGAGAAGACGGCGCTTTAGACGCATTCCAATGGTACTGCGACGACTGTGAGTCTTTGCTTCATGAAGTAACATTAGACTTGGAAGATATCGTTTCACAGCTTCCGCCCTTATTCGAACAATATTGGAATAATTTAGGGAATAGAACCTGCGGTGAATGTGGGGCAATCCAGCAGCCCCCCCCTAATTAAGGCAGCATTTGAAAATAGATATACACACCCATATTCTGCCAAAGGAATGGCCGAATTTGAAAGAAAGATACGGATACGGAGGATGGATTAGCTTGGATCATCATAAAACCGGCTGTGCTCGCATGATGAAAGATGAACATTTTTTTCGGGAAGTGGAATCAAACCTATGGGATTCCAGTGTTCGAATAAATGAAAGCAACAATCATGGAGTTGATGTTCAAGTATTATCAACTGTTCCGGTCATGTTCAGTTATTGGGCAAATATCGATGATGCTTTGGATCTATCCAAATTACTGAATGATCATATTTCGTCTGTAGTAGATGAATCTCCAAAAAGGTTTATTGGACTAGGTACTATTCCCCTTCAGGATCCTAATAAATCAATCAAAGAATTAGAACGGTGTTCTAAAATGAATCTGGCTGGTGTCCAGATCGGCTCCAATGTAAATGGTAAAAACTTAAATGAAGCTGAACTGTTTCCGATGTTCGAAGCCGCTTCCGATCTTGACATGTCAATCTTTGTTCATCCTTGGGAGATGATGGGCGAAAATGATATGAAGAAATACTGGCTGCCTTGGTTGGTGGGTATGCCAGCAGAAACCAGTCGAGCTATATGCTCCATGATTTTTGGAGGTATATTCGAACGTTTACCAAATCTCCGAGTTGCTTTTGCGCATGGAGGTGGTGCATTTCCGGTTACTTCAGGTCGTATCCAACATGGATATAATGTTCGCCCTGATCTGTGTGCGGTAGACAACCAAGTTGATCCAGCGAACTATCTTGGTAGATTTTGGGTGGATTCATTAGTACATGATGCGGACACATTGGATTTTTTACTGAATAAAATAGGTTCGGATAGAATTGCATTGGGGACGGATTACCCATTTCCCCTTGGCGAACTTGAACCAGGGAAATTAATTGAATCTATGAGTCTTTCTTCTGAGCAAAGAGATAAATTGCTATTTAGAAATGCTCTGGAATGGCTTGGTTTGTCGATTAACCTATTTTTGTGACATATAAAAATTCTAGAATATTTGCGGAAACTCTGGATCAGGATGATCCATTGGGAGCATATCGGGAAAAATTTCATTACCCGAAAAATAAAAATGACAATGACTTAATCTATTTTTCTGGCAATTCCCTTGGGCTCCAGCCTAAATCAGTCCGAACTTTTGTTGAAAATGAACTTGATGTCTGGGAAAAAAAGGGATTGCTTGGTCAGCATAGCCGGTGGAAAAATTTCCATGAAAGACTCCTGGAAAACACTGCCAGGATGGTGGGAGGAGATTCATCAGAAGTTGTGGTAATGAATGCTTTAACAGTCAATATTCATTTCCTGTTAATCTCATTTTATCAACCCACTGAAACCAGAAAAAAAATTATGATCGAAAACGGGGCATTCCCATCAGACCAATATGCCATCAAATCCCAAATAGAATTTCATGGTCTTTCCCCCCTAGATACATTAATTGAATTGACCCCAAGGGAAGGTGAATCTATCCTTAGGACTGAAGATATCATAATAGCAATAAAGGATGCAAACCAAGAGTTGGCTACGGTTATGTTTGGTAACCCGAACTACTATACAGGGCAAGTTTTTGATATGCAAGCCATTACGAATGCTGGCCATGATGTGGGGGCATTTGTTGGTTTTGATCTTGCTCATGGCACCGGCAATCTGTTAATGAACCTGCATGACTGGGATGTTGATTTTGCCGCCTGGTGTTCTTACAAGTATTTGTGTGCCGGACCAGGTGCACCAGGTGGTATATTTATTCATAAAAGACATCATGATTGGACAAATCACAGGTTTGCAGGGTGGTGGGGTCAGAATAAAGAAACTCGATTCAATATGGGGCCTGATTTTGATCCGATTAAAACAGCTGAAGGTTGGCAGGTCAGCAATGCGCCTGTGATGGGTATGGCACCATTATTGGCGGCAATGGATATTTTTGATGAAGTGGGGATGAATGCTATTCGTAAAAAAAGTGAAAAATTAACGGGGTTTTTAGAATATTTAGTCATCAAGATTTTACCGGAAGTAACAATTATTACCCCCGAGAACTCTACAGAACGGGGATGCCAGTTATCACTTGTAGTGCCTGGCGGGAAAAAAATTTTCGATGATCTATCTAATCGGGGCGTAGTATGTGATTGGAGAAATCCAGATGTAATACGAGTTGCGCCTCATCCATTGTTTAATCGATATACTGAAGTATATGATTTTGTTATAATGTTAAAGCAGATTCTTGCTGAATAAAGAAAAGATCACATTAATCGGTGCTGGTTTGGCAGGACCGCTCCTGGCAAATTATATGGCACAGAGAGGTTATGTTGTAACAATTATTGAAAGTCGACCGGATAGGAGAAAGGTACCTATATCCGCAGGACGATCTATCAATCTAGCGCTGTCAGCCCGGGGTATCCATGCTCTCAAAGAGATCGGCCTCTACGATAGAATTAAACCTATTACCATCCCTATGAAAGGAAGGATGATTCATGACCTGGATGGGACTACTCATTTGCTGCCATATGGACAAACAGATAATGAGATTATCTTTTCCGTTTCTAGAGCTCAGTTAAATATGGAATTGATGACTCTGGCGGAGGAATCAAAAAATGTAACCATCCTTTTTAACCATAAACTGGTTTCAGCTGATTTTGACCAAAATAAACTCTATCTTAAGATATTAGATACAAATTCTGATAAGGAATTATCATTTAGCAGGGTTATCGGCTGTGATGGGTCAGCCTCAGTTCTAAGAGAAGCTATAATAAAAAAAACTGCTGTGAAATATGTAAAAAAACCATTAGGTCATGGTTATAAAGAATTAACAATACCACCATCGAAATCGGGAGATTTTCAGATTGAATCTAACGCGCTGCATATTTGGCCTAGGGGGAATTACATGCTTATTGCTCTACCCAATAAGGATTATTCTTTTACCTGCACTTTATTTTTCCCAGTAGAAGGAGATGTTAGTTTTGAAACTTTAAACACCGAAAATGATATTATACATTTGTTTGAATCACAATTCCCAGATGCCATAGAAATGATGCCTACGCTGATTAAAGATTTTCAAAATAACCCAACAGGTGACCTTGCTTCTGTATATTGTAACCCATGGCATTTCCAGGATAAAGCATTGCTTATAGGGGATGCAGCACATGCAGTTGTACCATTTTTCGGCCAGGGAATGAATGCATCATTTCAAGACTGTTCAATTTTGGCCAGACTCATAGACAGAAATGAAAATAACTGGCAAACCATTTTTGATGCTTTTTCATCTACACAGGTAGAGAATGGGCATGCCATTGCAGATATGGCAATTGAGAATTATATAGAAATGCGTGACCATGTGAATAATATAGAATATAAAAAAAGGAGAACCTTGGAATTAAACCTGGAGCGAATGTATCCCAGCCAATTTATACCGAGGTATTCTATGGTGGCTTTCCATCAAATTCCTTATTCAGAAGTATATGAACGAGGCGAAAAGCAGTTTATGATTATTAATGAATTACTAAAATTAGATCCATCAGGAAAATTGATTGATAGAGAATTAGTAAAAAAAATGTTACCTAAGTCTAATTTGAATCTATAAATATCAAGAACTCATCCCATTAGGGAACACTACTTTCGTGAGGGTAATATTCAGTAATCATTACTCTATTTATAATAATAAGCAATCCTCTACTGCATCTAAAGCTTAAGAAAGTCAGATAACTATAGCGGCGCCATGAAAGTTTTGTAGCTTATATTGTAGGTAATCCTTCCAGTGCTTTTAAGCTTTCAGCCACTTCATCATTTGTCATAGCATGATCTTCCAGACCCCCACTTAGGAATTGAGTATAGGCAGACATGTCAAAATATCCATGCCCAGAAAGGTTAAAAAGAATAACTTTTTCTTCGCCAGACTCACGGGCTTCAATTGCATGTTTTACCGCTCCATGTACTGCATGACTAGATTCCGGTGCGGGAACAATACCTTCTGTTTTTGCAAAAGCAATAGCAGACTCAAAGCAATCTATTTGGCCATAGGCTTCTGCTTCCATAATGCTATCTTTTACCAATTGACATAACAGAGGCGCATCTCCATGGTATCTTAGACCACCGGCGTGAATTGGTGGAGGAACAAACTTATGACCGAGAGTATACATTGGGGATAGAGGTGTTAGCTGAGCAGTATCTCCAAAGTCATAACGGAATTCGCCTTTTGTAAGGGTTGGGCATGATGCAGGTTCTGCAGCGACAAAACGAATATCTTTCCCATTTATTTTATCTCTCACAAATGGAAATGATAATCCAGCAAAATTACACCCTCCACCGACACAACCAATTATGATATCTGGAAAATCCCCAGCAATTTCCATCTGTTTCGCGGCTTCTTGGCCAATGACAGTCTGGTGAAGCAGAACATGGTTCAGTACTGAACCAAGAGCATAACGAGTATCATCCCTTGTAGCGGCATCTTCCACTGCTTCAGAAATAGCAATCCCAAGACTACCTGGTGTATCAGGAGTAGTTTCTAGAACTGTTCTTCCTGCATTTGTATCAGGTGAAGGGCTCGCCACAATCTCCGCACCATAAGTCTGCATCAAAGCCTTGCGATATGGTTTCTGATCAAAACTGATCCGGACCATATATACTTTCACTTCCTGACCAAAAATAGAGCCAGCAAATGCTAGGCTACTACCCCATTGTCCAGCACCGGTTTCTGTTGCTAAACGATTTATTCCTTCTTCTTTATTATAATATGCCTGCGCTACTGCAGAGTTTGGTTTGTGGCTTCCTGTAGGACTTACACCTTCATATTTATAATAGATTTTTGCTGGAGTCTTTAGTTTTTTTTCCAAACCGGTGGCGCGGATTAATGGCGATGGACGCCAAATCTGTAAAGCTTCCAATACTGGTTCAGGAATATCTATAAATCTATCTTGACATACTTCCTGCATTATTAATCCCATAGGAAACAGTGGAGCCAAATCATCAGGGCCTATGGGTTCTCCCGTACCTGGATGAAGAATAGGTGGCGGTTGATTAGGCATATCTGCGGCAATATTATACCATTGTTTTGGAATTTCCTGTTCTGTTAATGTTATCTTTTTTTGATGCATTGTTCTATCTCCCAATAGTTTCGTCTATTACTATACCCTTAGATCCTAATAATTATATAGGTATTCAGTAGAATTCTAATACCTATAAAATAAAAAAACATCTTTATTTTTTATTCGTGGGATTTAATTCAAATGTGTCGCACTATTTTGTTAAAACAATTTTCCATCGCTTTTACCGATTTAAGTGCCTGCTCCACCTTTGGTCTTATATTATTGATGCTATTTGCTCTAACAAACTTAGTTATATCATATTTTGGCTCACCGAATTGACTCATAAATCGTCCATCTTTTAATTTTTACCAATGTGATACGCTTAATCATATCCAAGTCTAATAACCATACTATAAACAAAAAACACAGGCTGACCGGGGCTTGGTGTTGTGAAAAGGGTAAAATTATTTCAACAGTATCATTTTCTTGTTTTGATTAGGTTTATCTACTTTTATTGATTATTATATTGAAAATGAAAACAATCATATTATCTGGTCTGATTTTTTTTTCTTTACTGAGTGGACAAAACAAGAAATTATTATTTATTGGTATTGATGGTTGTCGACCTGATGCGTTAACGCAAGCACAAACACCCAACATTGATGAATTGATTAATGGTGGTGTTTACATCAACGACGCACTTTGTTCTATCAATGGACAGCCGACAGTGAGTGGGCCCGGATGGTCAACCATGATTACGGGTGTTTGGTTTGATAAACATGGCGTATCTGATAATTCCTTTAGCGGTTCCAATTTTGATGAGTATCCACCTTTTAATGTTTTAATGGAAGAATCGGATCAGGAATACCATACAGCTTCTTTTATAATGTGGACACCAATCCATACACAGATATTTGGTGGCACCATGGATTACAATGAATTGCATTCCACCTATGATGGTAGCGTAGCCCAGGGGGCAGCGGATTATATGGGGATGCCAAATCTGGATATAGTTTTTCTGGATTTCGACGACGTAGATATTGCTGGTCATAATTATGGTTTTAGTCCGGACGTAAACCAATATATTAATGCGATTGAAAACGTTGACGAATACATTGGGTGGGTTATTGATGCCATGGAAAACAGGCCAATGTTTGAAAATGAAGATTGGCTAATAATGATTACAAGCGACCATGGTGGGATTGATTATAGCCACGGTGGCCAAACAATTGAAGAAAGACAAATTCCCATTATTTTAAGTGGACCCCTTATTGATGAAGAGGCTCTCCCCGAACAAGTTTATTTAACAAATATGGTACCTACCTTGCTTCATTATTTTGGACTCGAGAACAATTGCGAATGGCAGCTAGACGATGTTTCCATGGGGCTAGACCCAACGGAGTTTCCTCCCTACGACATCTGTCCGAACTGCCCAAACCCATTGACGGCGGAAGTCGATCCGTCCACAATGGACGTTATTTTGTCCTGGGATCAAAACTGGGCACCAAACCACACCTACGCGCTCTATCGTAATGATGAATTAATAGCAGAAATCGATGGGGAGGAAACAACTTACATTGATGCACCGTCATTCACAGGATTAAGCGGTGAAGCCACGTTTCATTATTTGCTCCTGTTGGAATCCAATTTGACGGATTTTTCGTGTGATGCTGAAGCGGTACTCGGCATTCCTTTGGGCATTGACCTTTTGGATGAAAACTTTGATGGTCTTGAGCTATTTCCCGCTGTAGATGAAGCTTATGGCGCCTGTGGAAATTCAATTGACCCCGACATTTTGGGCTGGACCCATGACCCTCCCCAAAATTGGGAGATAGACAATACGAATATGCCTGAAGTGGGCACCTTCGAATGGCGAGGCTGGTCTTTTGCTTCCATGGACTTTTGGGTGGATGCGGAGGATCAACTACGAAGCCAGTTCACAAGAGCGGATGGAACTGTTGCCGTTGTCGACCCAGACGAATGGGATGATTGTGGAGACGCTGCATCTTTTGGAAGTTACAATAGCATCTTAACGTCTCCGCTGATTCCATTGATGGGGAATCCTATAAATATTTCTTTTGATTCTCACTATCGACAGGAAGCGCCACAACAAGTTTATCTTACTGTCTCCAACTGGTCGGGTGAAACACTTGAAACACTTCTCCATTATTCAAGCAGTGCCGGGGCAGACAATGCTGGCGGTGATGTTGTAAACCAGCGGTTAAGTTTCATTGTTGAAACAGATGAAAGTGAAATTTATTTCAACTGGGAAATGGCTGATGCTGGGAATAATTGGTATTGGGCGATCGATAACGTAAAAATTCAATCTCAAACACCACCCATAGGAGATTTGAATTATGATGGGAATTATGACATTTTTGATTTACTGACCCTTCTAGAAATACTTGTTGGAATTTTAAACCCAGATATTGTGTTAAACCATGTCAGCGACATTAATCAGGATGGTGAAACCAACTTTTCAGATTTGATCCTGCTTTTAAGTTATATTATGAACCATTAAAACAAAAAACCCCACGAATTTGGGGCTTTAGCTTGAACCTTATCGCTGCTGCTGTTAGCTTCTACAGGTAGCAGTTATTGCTGTTATCTGCTGAAAATAGAGAGTTTATTAAAAAGTTTTGAGAATAGATATGTCGTCCGCCGGTGAGTTTATTCGTTAGCCCGTAAAAAGTATATTGAAAAAGGAATTCGAATTTGAAAAAACTATCCATATCTGAAATTGTTTTTCTGATAACAATGATGCTTTCTGTTAATACTTTTGCACAAGACTCGGAATTATACATTTCACTTAATTTTCAAAAAGCTTATGAAAATCAAACTCGGTCAATGACTGGTTTCCCCGGTTCGAATTATTGGCAAAACCAGGCAAATTACCAGATTGATGTTGAATTCGATCCCAAGAGCAGGCTCTTGGAAGGCAAAGCCAAGATTACCTACTTTAATAACAGTCCCGATACGTTAAGGGAAATGTACATTAATCTTTTTCCCAATTTTTTTAAGAAAGGTCAAATTCGCGATGAGGTAGTAGAATATAGCGATGAAAGTGATGGCCTGACGATCGAGAATCTTTCCATCAATAAAGCTGTCGTGGATACTGCGAAAGAGAATGAAAAGATTATCTATGGTCCGACAAATCTCAAAGTTATTTTGGATTCAATGATCGCACCCAAAACCCAGGTTCCGATAAATATCAAGTGGCATTATATTATAAACAAAGGCTCTCACGGCCGTACAGGGAGTGTAGATTCCACAACATTTTTTATCGCCTACTTTTTCCCACACATTGCCGTTTATGATGATATCGATGGCTGGGATGATTTTCATTTCAAGGGCGATGCTGAGTTTTACAATGATTTTGGTGATTTTGATGTCAACATCACAGTTCCAGGAAATTTTGTAGTTTGGGGAACAGGAATACTGCAAAATCCTGATGAAGTATTACAGAAAAAGTATCTGAAGCGATTTCAATCGGCATTAACCACGGAAAAAATTGTACACATTGTTGATTCCACTGAAGCGCTGTTAAAAAATGTAACGACGCACAATACCCAAAACATCTGGAAATTTAAGGCAAAAAACGTTTCCGATTTTGCCTTTGCTACAAGTGATCATTATCTCTGGGATGCAACCAGCCTCGTTGTGGATACAACTTCTGGTAAAAGGGTGTTTATTGATGTTGCTTACAATAAAGATGCACAAGATTTTTATAAAGTAACGGATATTGCCCGCAGTTCTATTGAATACATGTCTTTTGTTTTTCCGGCAGTTCCATTCCCATTTCCACAAATTACAGTGTTTAATGGTCTATCAGAAATGGAATACCCAATGATGGTAAATAATTGGACTGTGTATAACGAAGAGTTGGAAGATTATCCAAATAAGGAAAACTATTTAATTGCTTTAACCGCTCATGAGATTTTTCATTCCTACTTTCCGTTTTATATGGGTATTAACGAGTCAAAATATGCCTGGATGGATGAAGGTTGGGCTTCCTTTGAGGATTACGCCATAACGAATAAGTTAATCTCCAATTCTGCTGCTACGAGATGGGATCCGGATAACCACTTACTTTATGATAATGTATATAAGGAAATCATCGGCTCGGAATTAGATCTTCCGATGTTAAGTATATCCAAAATGACAAAAAGGCCTACATATAGTGTGAACTCATATGCAAAACCAGCGATGTTCTACATGGTGCTAGAGGATATGTTAGGTAAAGAGGTGTTTAAAAGAACAGTTCAGGAATTTATGAGGGTATGGAATGGAAAGCATCCGATGCCATATGATTTTTTCTTTATTTTTAATAAAGTTAGTGGACAAAACTTGAATTGGCTATTCAGACCATGGTTTTTTGATATGGGTTATCCTGACTTGTCGATCAAGAACGTTGTGCAACAATCCGGGGAATACACGATAGAGATCGAAAAAGTAGGATATTATCCCGTTCCTGTCCATTTGAAATTAACCTACGAGGACGAATCAACTGAGATCTTTCATAGGAAAGTATCAGTATGGAAAAGTGGTTCTTCAACTTGCTCTATCAAGTGGTCTGATAATAAAAAGATAAAAAGAATAGAATTAGGAGATGTAACTATTCCAGATGCAAACTTGATGAATAATATTTATTTGTTTAAGTAATTAGGAATAAATAACAAACTAACAAAATAGTGTAGCCTACGCTCACGTCGGACGATGATCTACGTTAAATGCACCAAAATTTATTCCATTATCTATTAAAACAAATTATTTGATATTATATAACTTTAATCTACCCATCCTCCCACAAAAAAAAACCCCACGGATGTGGGGTTTTTATAAGTTAAAAAATTCTAATTAATATTATTCTTTGATTGGCATGAGCTTTTTGTGGTCCACAATGATGACCTTGACGGTGTCGTCACCAATATTCTTCATTTGATGTTTGACTATTTTATTACCATGACCAACGAATCCATCAGGTACATCCATTTCCTGTACGGTTCCATCTGCAAGTGTATTTTGCAATTTCCCACCCTTGATACCATAATAGGTAATAACACCATGTTCATGCATGTTGTCACCCTGTCCGGGTGCAAAGGTCACTTCTAAGACCTTCACATCATCATTCTCTACAATAACTTTATATACATCAGGAGAAACAACCTCAGGAAGCATAGATTTATCTAGTTTTGATATGTAATCTTCTTTTTTTCTCCTCGATTCAAAAAAATCCGCATCATTTGTATGATCAATTGTCATTTTCCAATTATTCCCAACTTTTACATTATGGGTTGACCAATGACCTCTCTCTTCTCTTTTACTCCCATCTTTCATAATTTGATCAACCTTCCAACGACCATACGCAAATGCCTCATTCCCAAATACTTTTGCAGAAATTACAGTTGCACTGTGATTAATTGTTTCAGCACTTTCATACCATTCTATGAAATTTTCTTTAATTTTATTTATACCGACAATTGGCTCCACTGTACTATTGTTAACTATAGCATCATCTGCATAAAGAGATAAACTACCATTTAAATCTTTATTATTAGCGTACAATGAATATTTATCACATATTTCTCTTTGATATACATCTTTGAAATTATCGTTTAAATCCTCTTTCGAATTTGAACTGCAATTTGTCAAAAGTGTTAACCAAATTAAAGCAATGAATTTTTTCATGAATCTCTCCTCTTTTATCATTTAAATCTACCCATCTTCACAGAAACAAAAAACCCCACGAATGTGGGGCTTGCTTTTTAAAATGAAATTTGGATATTCTAAGTTAGTATTCTTTGATTTCGTATACTGTACCATCTTCGTTATAAAATGTCCATTCCCCATTTCTTTTATTATTCTTATGAGAACCTTCAATCCACTTTTGTCCACTCATATACCAAGTATTCCACTTACCTATTAGTAACCCATCCTTATATGTACCTTCAGTCCACTTCTGTCCATTCGCATACCAATGAGTCCATTTTCCGTCTGCAATACTGTTGCTGTAAGGTCTTTGATGTTTTTTCTGTCCATTCTCGTAATAGGAGATATCTAAAACGATATTTTCTTCAACTTGTGACCAAGCCAACCCAATAAATAGTAGTAATGATATATACCTAATCATATCCAAATCTAACCATCCTCCCAAAAACAAAAAACCCCGCTTAGAATCAATAAAGCTCCAATCAGCTTATGAGCCTCACACAGCTTCTTCTATTTGAAGTTGGCTGAAAAACGAATAGGCGTCGAATTATACAACAAGCAGATTGTGTCGTTTTATAAAGAAATACCATAGCGCTGTTGAAATGACCATGATAATTCCTCCAGTAAATGATGTAATTAATGATGTCTTTAAACCATTCATTAAAATCTGTGGCGAAATATTACTGATATCTGGTACTGCACTAAATGCGGCATTAACACCAATATATGTGGCTGAGATACCAATCAAAGCACTAAAGATACCCAGTAATACAATACCATTAGTATTATAGGGTTCTTTAATATTTTTTACTGAAATAAAAACGATACTACCTGCTAATATGAGTAATATCATCATAAAGGGTCCACCATTTAATAAAGTCTCTAACATCTTAAGTCTCCTTATTTTTTAATTTCATAAGATTCTTACTTATTATTTCAAATATGTCTTTTCTATTCTTGTCATTTTTTTCATCTGTGTAGGGCTGATATTCAAGTAAATCTCCAGGCTGACAATTCAATACAATACAGATTTTTTCCAGTGTTTCGAATCTAACGCCTCTGACATTTCCATTTTTTAACATAGATAAATTTGTCAATGAAAGTCCGACGGCTTTTGATAGTTCAGTGAGTGAAATCTTTCTTTTCACTAACATAGCATCTAGATTAATTATAATAGGCATATTATAGATTCAATAATTTAGTGGAACATACTTAGTATTAAGTATAATACAAAGTACTTTAAGTATTACTTAAATCATTTATCCAAAAGATTAAACTAATTACACGCCCATCAGGTTATGAGACTCACGCAGTTTCTTCTATTTTAAATTAGATGAAAGACGAATAGGCGTCGATTTAATCTATAAACAAAAAACCCCACGAATGTGGGGCTCTTGCTTAAATACTATCCCTTTGGGTGGGGTTTTTGTTGTGATCTTTCAAAAATTTCAAGGGGTAGATATATTATTTCCTACGCAAGTGACTTATATCTATATCACTTCCAACCAATAACAAAAGAATTAAAAATAACACAATGGCAATCCTTTCCTTTGTACTCATTTCATTCCATAGTTTTATTAATTCTTTCATTTCTTTTTATAATTCCTTGTAAGAATGTCAACAAAGTCTTCTTTTAATTCAAGTTCTTCAATAGCCTTGTAAACAGCCATTAAATGAAACCTATCAGAGAATCTTTTTGATATGCCCATTTCTGAATAAACTCCATCATTAAAATCTACCCATCCTCCCACAAACAAAAAACCCCGGGTGAACGGGGCTTGAAGCTTAATCGCAGTTAGATATGTCCTGTTGTCCTGTTTTATTATTAAGACAAGACGGATATGGCGGACAAAATTTGTTGTCCCTTATATCAATAAAATTAAAATTTCTCCAATGCAAGTTTATATCACACATACTCTCTGGTATCACTCCCGTTAGGTTATTCTCCCTAATATAAATTCTTCTCATAGATTTCCCATTATGTTCATAGGGGCTGCCAGCATGGTTTGAAGTCGAATAGGCACGTATGTTCCATATTTCAATTGGTACTTCTCCAGTGAGTTGATTTCTGCTTAGATCCAGCGTATGAAGATTACAATTACCCAGCTCTGCTGGGATTGACCCTGTGAGTTGATTACCCTCTAATTGTAAATTTATAAGATATATGCAATTTCCTAATTCCGGAGGTATGGGGCCCGTGAGCTGATTGTTATCCAAGAACAGGTGTGAAAGATTCGTCAGATTCCCGAGTTCTGGGGGTATAGGGTCAGTGAGCTGATTGTTTGAGAACATCATACGCCTTAGACTGGATATATTTCCTAGCTCTGAGGGGATTGGACCTGTGAGAAAGCCATTATTATATGCATACACTTGTTCTAATTCAGGTAAGTCAACTATAACAGTTGGTATAGAAGTAAGTTGAGTATTGTGAAAAACTAGTTTTTGCAGTTTAGTTAAGTTACCCATGCTTTCCGGGAAAGCAGTGATTGGAAGATCCGATAAATTTAGTTCGCATAACCTACCATGGTTTTGATATCCTATTCTTTGTGAATTATTATAATATCCAGTGGAAGTTGGTTCTCCGTCATATTTATTGCTGAACCATTTTTGTCTTCCTAGTTCCAGTACGTCTATATTTCCTAGAGCTGGATTTAAATCTATAAAATCTTGGAGAACGTCCAAATCATCCTGATAAAAACAGCCCCCGCCATAAGTGCCATAAACTGTTTGATCATAACCAAACGCTCCTAAATCGATATCATAAACCCATCCGCGATACCTCCCAGTATAGGGACTTTGACCAGGGATACCAATATACCCATCGGGACAATCGGGGTAGGGATTACAATAAATAGCTCCATCAGGAATATCATCACCGACAATTCCTTGCGGATATACCATACCATCTAAATAACAATCCGGAAAAGGAGGGCAAAATTCATTATTATACAAACCAATATTTATATTACATAATTCCTCTGGTATTTGTCCTGTCAGATGGTTATAGGATAAATTGAAACTAGATTCTATACCGCTCATATTTGGCAGGTCACCGAGCTCTGGAGGGACTTCGCAAGAGAGTTGATTATTAGATAAATCCATAACAATAAGACCTATCATATTTGCGATTTCTACAGGGATAGGTCCAGTGAATCTATTACCACCTAAATTAACTTGCGGTATCTCGGTTAAGTTCCCCAAGCCAGGAGGCAGAAGCCCACTAAGACAATTATTCCTTAAATCTAAAGCCCACCATTCATCCATCCCCATACCCCCGGGACCACTCATTGCTGGGTCATACCATGGCGGTTCCCTTACGCCTAGATTTGTCATATTGCCAATTGTGGAAGGAATTGCCCCGCTGCATTCATTAGTCTCATCACAATGCGTTATGCAACAATCAGTGATTGAGTTATAGAAGTCAGGCTCGCAATCATAGTCATATTCATAACATCCAAGTTGGTTGTCAGGCAGTGATAATACATGAAGTTTGGTTAGGTTCCCTATCGTAGATGGAATCTCTCCAGTGAGATGATGACCCAGGCCTAGGACTCTGAGATTTGTTAAATGTCCTATCTCGGGCGGTATGGTACCACTCACATCGTACAAACCAAGATGCTCTAAATTAGTAAATAAACATATCTCAGGAGGAATTGTAATGGGCGATTCGCTAAACGAAACACGCGCGGGTGATTCACTGCCAAGATCTTTTTTAAAAATTTTAGTTGTGTTATCAATAGAATAACAATGATCAAAGAGCTTTATTCCATCCGTTCCATCAGATGCAGTACATCGTTTTTCTGCATCTAAATCATCAAGTGAAGGACAAGGGGGTAATTCAATTATCATATCACTTTGATCCTCATAGGGATCGCTACAAGTCCAATCTGATGAATAATTGGGCTGATACCCCGATGCTATATCAATTTCCTCATCACCGCAGGTCCAAAACACGAGACCTATTAATAGTAGTGATATATACCTAACCATATCAAAATCTACCCATCATCCCACAAACAAAAAACCCCGGGTGAACGGGGCTTGATGATTAATCATTCTTCACCGTATGGTACTGTGTTTCCTTCAGAATCTGTCTTGATTAACCAAATATCAGTACCACCATTTCCAAAAGACCCTGTATGTCCTGCAATTATATATCCTCCATCTGTAGTTTGTTGAACTGATCGACCGCCATCATAATTACTTCCGCCAAAGGTTTTATTCCATTCTTCCCGTCCCTGACTATCCGTCTTGATTAACCAGACATCAGATTCACCATTCCCGTAAGAATATGTGTAACCTGTAATAATATATCCACCATCTGTAGTTTGTTGAACGGAATTACCAGCATCATAATTACTTCCGCCAAAGGTTTTACTCCATATTTCATTTCCTTCTGGATCTGTCTTAATTAACCAAAAATCCCTTGGAGTGCCCCAAACACCTGAACTATCATTTCCAAATGAGTCTGTATAACCAACTATAAGAAATCCACCATCTATCGTTTGCTCAACATGATGACCTTTATCTGTATCACTTCCACCAAAGGTTTTATTCCATTCTTCATTCCCTTGAGAATCAGTCTTAATCAGCCACGCATCATACTCACCATTCCCGTAAGATGTTGTTGTACCAAGAATGATGTATCCACCATCTGCAGTTTGTTGGACACAATCGGCATATTCTGTCAAATTTCCACCATATATTTGATCCCACTCTTTATTACCGTCAGAATCTGTCTGAATTAACCAAAGAGCTCTGTGACCATATTTAGGGTCAGGTTGAGGAAAGCCATCAAAAAACGATATTTCAGCCAATATTATAAATCCATCACTTATTTCATAAATAGATTTTCCAATTTCATAAAGTTCATCCCCAAAAGTCTGGTCCCATAACTTATTTCCCTTTGAATCTATTTTTATTAACCAAGTATCAAATCCACCGTTTCCATAAGACTTCGTAGTACCAACTATTACATAACAGCCATCTGTAGTCTGTTGAACAGAATATCCCCTGTCATCTTCACTTCCACCAAACGTGGGACACCAATCTTCATTTCCTCTTGAATCTGTTTTAATTAGCCAAATATCATCATTACCGTTTCCAAATGATACTGTTGTACCTATAATTATATATCCGTCATCTGTAGTTTGTTGAACGGATAAAAAACCCCCATCATACAAACTTCCACCAAAAGTTTTAGAAAAAATCATTGTTGATTCTTCTTCTTTAGTATCCTCACAACTCCAATAAATCAAAAATAAAATACAAAATAATAGATAAGGTTTTTTCATCTCAGACGAAAATTACATATAATCACTCTATAAAATAAAAAACCACCCCACGAATGTGGGGCCTCATTACAGTTTAGCAATGCACTCAATCTCAACCAGAATACCATCTCCTAATTCTGCACCACCAAATGTTGTCCTTGCAGGTTTATGGCTTTCAAAATATTTCACATATTCTTCACTCATTGGTCCCCAATCATCGCCATTTGCAAGAATGCAAGTACATTTGACAATATCATCCATAGTTGCATTATGCTTCTTTAATATATTTTGTATGTTTTTCATTGTTTGATTTACTTGAGGCCTTATTCCCCCATCAACAATTTTATTATAATCATCATCAACATTGGCAATCTGACCTGATATATACAACATATCACCAACCTGTACAGATTCAGAATATGGTACTGTATCAAGTTTGTGAGGATGATATGTTGTTTGGTTTTCTTTAGTACTATCGCATCGCCATAAAGCAAACCCAAGAAAAAGTAATAATGGTAAATACCTAACCATATCAAAATCTACCCATCTTCCCACAAACAAAAAACCCCACGAATGTGGGGTATGATAATCAATTATTTAAATACCTTCTAAATAATCAGATAATATCAGTATATCAAAAATGTCTACATACTGATCATAATTAATGTCTGATGAACTCATTGATTCATTTATAACAATAGTTACCAGCATCACAAGATCCGCATTGTCAACTGTACCATCATCATTTATATCATACAAGGAAAGCGTTATACATTCTAGAGTGGTCAAAAATTGAGATGCATCATCAGGCTCTTGAAGTAATAGTTCACATGCATCCGTGCTATCCAATAAATGATATTTTACCCAATTTACGGCCTTATTTCGAACCGATTCCAATGCAGGATTTGCTGAACCGTGATCCCCATAGGCAACTTCATAAAGCATTTTGATTGTAGTCTCTGGAGTATTCATATATTGGTCAAATCCTAATAAACCTTCATAATCGGGAAGTCCATCTATCTCATTTTCTCCAGAAATAATCAGTGCAGGAACATTATGGTCAAGGTGTTCAGGCAGTAAACAGATACAATAATCATAGTCTGCACAACCTTCACAATCTTCTACTATAATGGTTGGATTTAATCCAATTACAGCATCTAGTGTAGAATCCAATACAGCAGCTAATTGAACAACACCACCACTTAGAGAATAACCAGTAGCAGCAAACTTATTTGTGTCTATTTGATCGAAAACAGGTGATTCAAATCTAGTATTTTCTTGCTTTACTGTTTCGATAAGATCAAGCATTGCTACAGCCCTCTCTTGGTGACTCTCATTAACAGGGTCATTATAATCAATTGTTACAGCTATGAAGCCATGAGACGCAAATAAATGAGCCCAATCCCACATATCTTCTCCAGATCCACTCCAACCCGCACCAATGATTATGCTTGTTAATGGTGTTTGAGCTCCAGTCGGATAGTAAAGCGTGGCATCAGCGTATTCAGGACCATCTCTCATTCCATCAGATTGTGTGATGAAAAGAAATTCATATGGGCCAAATTCAATGTCATCATCTCCACCAATATCTTGGCACTCATCTGTATCATCATTCCATTCACAATATTCTTCCCATTGGATACATTCTGTTGAATCTAGGTCTGAGCAATCAGCATGTATATAATTAAACAAAAAAAATAAAGAAATAATTAAAAAGTTTCGTACCATAAAAAAGTTTACGCTCAACCATCCTTAATTACTCATTAAATATTCCCACAAACAAAAAACCCCACTAATGTGGGGCTTTTAGATTATTAATTATACTATGAAATTAGAAAGAATATCCCAATCCTATATGTGGCCATGTCAATGTTCCTGATTCTCCTTCAAAACTTACGATAGTAGGAGATACTCCTAATTTAACGTTAATGCCACCTTCAGGATTTTGGTACCTAAAACCCACTGATGTGTAAAACATGAGGAACCCTCCATCTTCTGAAATTGATATACCGCCAACGTCTGATGCAGCATCTTCAGCAGAAGCATCTATAGCAATCATCCAATAGGATATTCCACCTCCAATTTCTGCCTTCCATTTTTTCCCAAACATATAATGTGCACCTAAACACAAAGGATTAAGACTTAATTCTACTTCAGAATCTATTGTTCCAATATAATAGCCGTAATCATCATAGACAGGGTCTGAACTTGTGGTCGATACGCTAATCCCACCATAACTAGCACGAGCAAAAAGTTTATCAGGAATAATCATCCTTTCATAATTAATGGAGCCGAGCAATCCTACTCCCAAAAATTCCGCATATATATTATTTGTTTGCCCTTTAACAGTCTGAAAAAAACAACAAAATAACACAGATGCCACAATTGTTTTTATTTTCATTTTTTTCTCCATAAAATATTTTCCAATTTACCATAGCCAAATAACAATAATCTATTAATTCATTTCCAGTAAATTATTCGAGTATATAGGGTAGTATTCATTTTTTAGTATCCCATCATCCCACAAACAAAAAACCCCGGGTGACCGGGACTTTGCACTTGACTTTAAGAAATTATACTTGGACTTTCTTTTCTTTATATAGCGGGGAATGCAGATACACAAAACCCCAGTAAAACCATACGCCTATAGGGGGGTGGTCTTTAATTCACGGATATGTTAATTACCAAATCTTCTATCTAAAGAAATTATAGGGAAAAGGAAGTTACTTGTACCAAGAGAGAAAAAATTCTGGGATTCTCCAATTCTCCATTGATATGATACAGAAAAACTCCCAAATGGATCGTCACCCACATCTATTCCTCCACTCCATCCAATCATCAAACCATTTTCATTATAATTTTTTTGCCATGCTATACCGAGTCCGTAAAGATTACCTATTCCAAGTAAACCATAAATGGAAAAATTATCATTTAATTTTATATCATATGTGTATTGTAAAAGATTATAGGTTTTATTTGTTAAAAAACCAAACCCAATTGAGTGGTTCTTTTCAGAAATATCTGTATTATCTCCAATGATTTGTTTTTTCATTATTTCAATCTCATCAAACCTATATACAAATGTATTCTTTCCTGATTGTATTTTTATATAATCGTTAGGCTTTTGTTCAATGATAATTCCATGAATCTCCGAACCGTTTTTCAAGATAACGACATCTTCATATGTTTGCCCCCAAACCAAACCAATAATAAATAAAATTGGTATAATATTCTTAATCATATCCAAATCTACCCATCTTCCCGCAAACAAAAAACCCCACTAATGTGGGGCTTGATGTTGTAGAAAGGGTATTTTTATTTTATCAGCACCAGCTTGTTTATCTGCATCTATTTACTTACCTTAACTTGAGGGTAGGCAATCTGAATACAAAAAACAGACACCCTAATTTATCAAGTTATATGTCTTTTTAATCCTCGGCGCCTTTAACAAAACCGAAGTAGCCATAGGCAGCGGCAAAAATGGCATATAATGCTACCGTTGACCAACCAAGTGGACCGATTTCCCCAGACATTTGCACTGCAATACTGACCAGACAGCTGACAACAAATGCAATACTGACCGCTTTGGCCACTTCTATTTTCGTTTCAGAAGCCGGCGCATTCATTATGAACCAAAATAGTATAGCGTAACCGATATTGGAAGCACCAAGTAATCGACTCATAATTACCGAAGCGGAAATGGTTTCAGCCGACATACCATAAGGGGCCAAAATCGCTTCAGGTGCAAATACGAATCCGAGGCCAAACAGACCTGCTACACCAATATTTACCATGAATAGTTTATTAAGATTCATAATATCATCTCCTTGATTTATATCTAAATCTACCCATCCTCCCACAAACAAAAAACCCCACTAATGTGGGGCTGGGATGGGGTAGGTGGTTTTTATTTAATCACACTCTATTTCATTTCCATCTTCATCCCAACATTTTTCAGAAATTGTTTCTCCATCCTTTATTATTGTTAATATATATTAGAAACTAAAATTTAAACCTGCAAAAGGGAACACTCCAATATCGCTACTATTGTCACCAGTTAACATTATCAAACCCGTACCGCCTAACTTTACTTGTGCCCACTCTACTATGTCGTATTCTATGGTAAAAGATGCATTTGATATAAACCCACTAAAACCAAAGTGTGCGACATACTGACCGCAAAGAACAGAAGAAATGGATAGTCTGGATTTCTTGTAATAGTGCTTCCATCCAACTGTCCCTGTGAATGCCATAATCATTGTTCCTCCACCAATAAAATACTCATTCATATCTGTTTGCTTTAAATTATAAGTATAGCCTATAAAACTGAATCCTGTTCTATCATCAAACATTCCAATTGATAAGTTATGTTTTCTGAAACTATCATTTTCCTCAGCACTATCTTGATTTTTAAACGCTTCTCCAGTTTCAGGCTTATCCACCTGTCCCCAAGCCAAACCAATAAATAGTAGTAATGTGAGGCGTTTAGTCATTCTTCCTCATCATCATAATCCATTTTTACATAGTTATGATTGGCTCTATTCTTATTTGAAAGAACATCTGCAAGTAGAATAAGGGTAAAAGCAATACTAATCCAATACTCCCCTATTAAAATCATAACAATAACACCGATAGTCATAACTCCTAAAAAAATATTTCTTAACATTGGGCTTGCTGGTTTTTTTAACCAATTCATATACAAATCTACCCATCCTCTCACCAAACAAAAAACCCCGGGTGACCGGGGCTATTTGAGCCGGAGGCGTTTCATTTAATCAATCAATGGCTTCTGAAGATTGATTTACTGCATCAGAAAAATAAAATTTAATTTTAAGCTTTCCATCTACTCTAACCATATAAGCACTTTCAAGCCATTCGAAATTAAGTAGTGTTTTTTTACCTTCATTTAGAGTTACAAATCTTCCTTTATTTTTAAAATATGCATGAGCAGATTCCTTATCAATAGAAATTTTCATGTCACTTAATTCCCAATCATCTTCTATTGTTCCAAAAGAACTTGCAAAATCGAGAAACTCCGAAGCATTGAATTTCTTGCCCATTTCATATAATAGATAATCATCTGTTACATAATTATAGAAATTGTTTTTGTCACTGCTTTCAACAGAAAAAGAATCAAACATTCCTAGAATTGTATCTTTTACATCCTGTTCCGTTATTTCTTGATAAGAGCTGCAACCGCATAATAGAAAGGTTATTGATACTATAATTATTTTTTTCATTTTATTCTCCTTTATTTGAGCCAGAGGCGTTTCATTTAGACAATATTACATCCCAGTAGTCCTAAATGTCTATAAACAAAAAACCCCACGAATGTGGAGTTGGATGGTGAGGTTGTCTAATTACTCGATTTTGAATTAGACTATTTATTTGGTCTAAAATTTCCCTGTATTTTCGCTAAATATTCTTTAGAAGGTTTTTCTCTCAAATGTG